>Ga0209350_1000027_pt1 | contig 96391 bp, 98 predicted proteins | sample GraSoi013_2_20cm_2_FD_185822 | JGI IMG/M metagenome (GOLD analysis project Ga0209350, IMG submission 185822) | Grasslands soil microbial communities from the Angelo Coastal Reserve, California, USA - Sample 09_27_2013_2_20cm (SPAdes) (version 2) | ecosystem: Environmental > Terrestrial > Soil >...
CTACGCTGGTCGTGTTTAGATTCTGATTGCCAAACGTCAGGCTGCTTGGCGAAAGACTGACGCCGGGTGCGGCGCCTGTGCCAGTGAGGTTGACGGACTGCGGGCTGCCCGCGGCGTTATCGGTGATGGTGATTGCTCCGGTACGGGTCCCCGTGGCCGTGGGGGTAAAGGTCACGCTGATGGCGCAGTTGGCCCCTGCCGCGACGGACGTGCCGCAGGTGTTGGTCTGCATGAAGTCGCCGCTGGCCACGATGCTGGTAACGCTCAGCGCGGCAGTCCCGGTGTTAGTCAGCGTGACGGTCTGCACTGCGCTGGTCGTGTTAACCAGCTGACTTGGGAAACTCAAACTCGACGGAGACAGAGTCACAGGGGAACCGCCAGTGGTCGTGAAGCTCCACAGTGGACCGACCGTTGTTCCTGACGAATTGCTGACAGTGACATACCACTCATACTGTGAACCGGGGGAAAGATTCGACCAGGCGTAACTTGTGGGGTTGCCGGAAAGAACACCCGTGTTGCTTGCAAGCAGCGTGAAGTTGTTGCCGGTGCCTTGCATGTCATAATTGATCGTGAAGTTGCCAGCCGAAGTGCTCTCGAACTGGTTGATGTAGGGAGAATACGTCTGAATTTGAATCTGATTGCTCGCTGGCGAAAAGGTCAAAATCCTGAGCCAGCCATCACCTCCAGCGCCATCCTCCTGGTAGTCGGACATGAGCGTATAGACCCGGTCTCCATTAAAAATGTCTGCTCTCTGACCTTCCGGCGGCGTCACGTGCCCACAGAGCATCAGAAAGAGATTTGGATTTCCTTTCAGCGCGTTGTATGTTGCCTGCCCTTGCGAACTCCATGCCGCATTAAAACCATTATCGATCAAGTAGTGGCTGACTACGATGCCGCGCCGGGAACTATAGGTTTGGAGCAGGCCATTCGCCCAAGCCAAAACGTTGGGATTCGCTGATACGTCGTATGCCAGATTGATGACGATGAAGTCCATGCCACTAGCGCTGAACAATTCATAATGATTATCGTTCTGCGTTCCATAATGCCCGCCGTAGTAGGACTTGCTGCTGTAGCGAGAGACGCCGAAGTATTGGTTGTACCCGGCCGTATCATTCGGCGAGCCATTTCCAGAGGGGCCTTGATCATGATTACCGACGCCGAAACTGTACGGTATGCCTTGTGGAAGTCCGGTGGCAGTGGGATCATCCAGCACACTGACGGCAGAGTTCGCGTTGATCCACTCCGAATAGTTTCCTCCGTTGTTTCCATCCTGGACGATGTCTCCCAATCCGATTACGAAGGCAATGTTCTTAGCAACTAGGTTGTTGACGATCCACTGCGTCTGCGAGTTGAACATCGCCAACGTCCCGCCATTCAGGTTGGAGGAGTAATACTGCGTATCAGGAAGCGCAACGATGGTGAAGTTCGGTCCCGGCGTGACTGAAGGAATGGCCTTGCCATAGAAGTTCACGGTCAGCTTGCTGGAATTGGGATCGGAGACATTCACCGTCAACGTCGGGAAAGTGGAAACCCCTGTAGCTCCGTCGGCAGGCGAATTTGCCGTCGGAGGATTGGGCAGCGAACTGGAGGACTGGGGCAATGGAATGCGCGCTGACCCGCTGAAGAGGGGCCCATTGAAAGAGTTAACATCAGTCACTCCTGAGTCTAAGCGGGCCGTCGCGCCTCGAGCGCCGCGGTTGGACTTCCGTTTTGCTGCGCTGAAAAAGGAATGTGTGCGCGATTTCGAAGCGTCAGCAGACAAGTCAGACCTTTGCGCGAGTACCGCAGCTCTCAACAGACAACACACAGCCCTAGACTCACCATTCCCAGGCTCTTCAAACGCTCGGCGACGCGCTGAGGGATTGGTTTGCCCTGTTTCTGTGTTGCGCGCAGATTTTTTGGCGGGCGCATGTGGTGCAGGGCCAACAGTCAGCAGAATGGGTTTGGCTCCAATTTGAATTGGCCCGCCGGAAAGTTGCGTGATCTTGCCGTCAAGGTCGGTATATTGCGCAAAGTTCGAAGCAGGTGTAAACGGAATAGTCGCAGGAATGTTGACCCCGGCATTCCAGACGATTTGGCCGCCCGCTCCTCCGGCGAGCGTCAAATTACATGTCCAAGTCGACTCTTTGCTCGCCGAGCAAGGCGCAGTCAGGTTGGCACCCACTAGCCACCTTTCCACCTGTGCGTATGCCATACCTGCTTTTTCGAGCGTACCCGTGCCGGATTTGAAAAGGGTTCCGTAGCTCTTATCATTCCAGGCATACCAGTAGAAGCGCTGCACGCCTTTCGACCACTGCAAAATATAGTGCCGCGCGACAAAGGCCATCCGCGCATCGTCCCCGGTGAGGTGGTCCGAAGGTCCCCAACTTCCTTCAGTATCCCACAGCGGCTTGCCGCTTTGGCCGTGAGCCGCCATGACGTCTTGCACGGCGTCCACAATCTGGTTGACACTTTCAGGGATTGCAGGAATCGAATTCACATAGCCATGGAATGCCACGGCGTCCACAGGCGCGCCACCACCTGCTGCGAAAAACTTGTCGAGGAATGTGGAAGTATCCACGTCGCCGCCCACCGCCGAAGGCGTAAAGATCATCGCCTTGGGAGCAACTGACTTGATGATTGCGGAAGCGTGCTGCGTCATCGTCACAAGCGCGGGGATGCTCCCGCTCCAGTATCCGTGCTGGTTCGCTTCATTCCACATTTCCCAGTATTTGATCCGGCCGACAGCGTGAGTGGCGACCGCCCGGACAAAGTTATCCCAGTCCTGCATATTCGCCGGCGGATAACAGGCTCCAGGGTTGTAATCGCACTTTCCGGTCGGATTAGACGACGCCCAAGTCGGCGTGGCGCCAAAGGTGTAAATTACATCAACGCCATGTTGTTGGGCGGCATCGAGCCATCGGTCCAGCGCGGGCCAGTTGAAGTTACCTGCGGAAGGGTTGAGATCGTTCCAAGTAGTGTACGTGTCCCACAATCTCATGCTGCCGAAAGAAACTGACGGCCAGGGCATCCCAGAGAAAAGCTCCGACTGGACATGCATCGAAAACAGTGTGAGGGGGATACCGCTGGCAGGGGGAGCCGAAGAACTGCCGCGGGCACTTACAGCGATCGCGGAGGCCGTTGAAGAGCGCTGCGTGGGCGCCCACTTGTTGTCTCTAGACTGCGCCTGCGAGCTGGGCGGTGAAGCCAGAGCCACGATGGACAGCGAGATGATCAGTGCGAGGATTCGGGGCTTCAACGTGGCCTTTTTTTGCTTTCACTAATGAGCGATCCCACGGGAACGGTTCTTGGCTTGGCTCGCTGTTCAGAGAGCAAGTCCTAACCTTTTCCCAGAACATACTTCAGCCAAGCACCGGCCGCCTGGGAAGTTAGAGTCGCCACCAGCACCAGCGTGGTGAAAAACGCCCTGTTAATGATCCCCGCGTCATAGGCGACACTCGCCAAGACGATCCGGGACCGCCGCGCGCGTTAGTGGCGACAGCGAGATTCACGGCATCCAACCACGCAAATCTCGCAGCCTAGCTCCCAATCCCACAGTGAAAAACTTGAGCGCACATCCAACTATCAGGAACGCTGCTAGAATCGTCAGCGAGAACGTTTGGCCAACACGTGCATTCCGATTCCATGACCAGATATCTCTATAACCTCGGGCTGCTTCTGTTGATGTTCGTTTCGGGAGCCGAAACTCGCGGGATTCCGGTTCAGGTGAAGGCTGGCGACCTGAAGACCGAACGTTACTCACGTCTTCTCCTAGATTTCCGTGAGCCAATCCCGTTCGCTTGCGATTGCCTCGTACAACCGGTTAAACGGGGTCGTATTTCGATAGGCCTAGGATTTGCGATGTCATCTTGAAAACAAACAAAGGATTGTTATAGAGATACCGCTTCCACAGACGCCGTGGCTCCTGACCCAGGCGATGAAGCCACTGAAGCCCCGCGTTTTTCATCCAGTCAGGAGCGTCTTGGATGCGGCCCGTGTGCACATCGAAAGCGGCGCCCACTCCGACCATCACCCGGGTATCCAGGTGCGGCAAGTACTCAGCCATGAAGTGCTCCTGCTTCGGCGTACTGAGACCGACCCAGAAGATATCCGGTTTCACCGTTGACACTCGGGCATATAGGTCCTGTTTCTCGGCTTGGTTTAACGGGCGGAAGGGCGGCGTGTAAGTGCCTACAATGCGCAGCCCCGGAAACCTGCGCAGAAGGGAAATCTTGAGTTGTTCAGCCACCCCGTCTGCACCCCCGTACAGAAAGTGGGTATAGCCCTTGCCGACGGACATGGCACAGACTTCGAGCATCAACTCCGGACCGAAGACGCGTTGCATCTGCGAATAGCCCTGCCACCTGCCCACCCAGACCGTGGGCACGCCGTCGGGAGTGGTTAGCAGAGAACCGTTCAGGATGGCCTTGAACTCAGGATACTTCTGTGCCTCCATGATTCCGTGCACGCCGGTGACGCAGACATAGCCTTTCCTGCGGTCTTCCAGTGTGCGCCGGAAGACCGCCAGGGCTTGGCGCATGTCGATGGCATGGACTCCCACGCCCAGCACGTTGACGCGCGAGAGTCCGGCAAGTTTCAAGTTTTCGGACATGGCAGTTCCCTAGGTCGGCGTCGCGGCCAGAGCCTCCTGCCCCTTCATGATTTCGCTTTCGATCCACTTGTAAGTGATTGCAAGACCGTGCTCGAGGGTGATGGCAGGTTCCCAGCCAAGGACCTGTCGCAACTGGGAGTTGTCGCTGTTTCTCCCGCGGACACCCTGAGGTTTGGTCAGGTCGTGGCGCTTGCGCAGGCGTTTTCCGGCAACCTTGCAGACCAGATCCACGAGTTCATTGATGGTCACCAACCGATCGGTACCCAGATTGAGCGGTTCGCGGTGGTTGGAACGCATCAGACGGACCAGGCCTTCGACGCAATCGTCCACGTACATAAACGAGCGTGTCTGCTCACCGTCGCCCCAGATCTCGATTTCGGCCCCGTCGCGGGCCAGCGCTACCTTACGCGAGATGGCCGCGGGTGCCTTCTCCTTCCCACCATCGTAAGTTCCCAGGGGACCATACACATTGTGAAAACGAACGACTCTGGTTTCCAGTTTGTAATCTTTGCAGAAGTACTGGCACAGCTGCTCCGCCCAGAGCTTCTCCCACCCGTAGCCGGGTTCCGGGTCAGCCGGATAAGCGTCCTCCTCTTTCAAGGGAGTTACTTCTGCGTTTTTTTGCTTGGACTGTGCGTAGACGCAAGCGGATGAGGAGAACAGAAACCTCGCAATGCCGTTCAAGCGGCACGCCTCCAGCATGTGAGTATTAATTAGAGTATTGTTACATGAGATACCAGCAAGATAGGCGGTTATGTATCCGATGCCGCCCATATCCGCTGCGAGGTTATACACCTGTTGAATATTTCGCGTTGCCAATAGGCAGTTATCGAACTTCCGGAGATCCAGCAGCTCGAACTCGTCGGCAACTGAATCCTCATATTCGGGATGCTTAATGTCCACACCCCGGACCCAAGATCCATCGGACTTCAGCCGGCGGACGAGGTGGTGGCCGATGAATCCGCCGGCCCCGGTAACAAGGATGCGCTTCTCAATGCTCATTGTGACTCCTCCTTTATAACAAGGCGTATTTGCTCGGGCTCCCAGGTGGTTCGTAGCCGAAACGGGAACACGGTGCGCCGGAAAGGAAACCGCCCGACGAGAACCCCGCTTCAATCCTCTGAAACGGACCTAGGGACGTCGAGAGCCGTTTGTACTAGTGCCCGGGTGGAACCCCGTTCCAATGGAATTCGTTTCGCATGCCTGCGTGCAAAGAGCACATGGAGTGCTCTCGTGCCAGTGATGATCCGTCGGTCCTTGAACAGTTCTGCTAGGGGGATCTTCTCTGGCCGCAAAAACCACGAGCGTATTGGAGAATCCCGCTCGCTGTCGACCAACCAATCTATGTCATATCCAAGAGCCCTCAAATGTCTCAGAAGCCCAAGGATGGCATTCGCACCGGCCACATGGGGGTGAAGTTCGACCAATAGCCGCGGGCTGTAGTTTTCAATCGTTTTCCGCATACCGTGAATAACTTCGACTTCGTAGCCTTCGAGGTCCATGCGAATCAGGTCCACCGAACGGAGATTATGCTCATCGAGCACGGCGTCAAGAGTGGAGACGCGCACGGTGATCTCTCGCGTCTTCCAGGGCACGGGATAAAGAGCGTGCCAGTTAGACTTCTTGCCAATGTACATCGTCGCGGCGCCGTTCATCGCCCCGATGGCCACATTGTGCAACAGGATGTTGCGATAGCCATTCGCGTGAACATTCTTCGATAATTGTGCAAAGTTGCCTGCGACAGGCTCGATGGCAATCACGCGCCCGGCACCGCCGACTGTCCGGGCTTCCAGTAAAGCGTAGTAGCCTAGGTTGCTGCCAATGTCCACTAGGTTCATTCCCGGCTTAAGGAACTTTTGGAGGAGCTTAGAGGCCAGCGGTTCATGCGTCCTGTAGGCTGCCAACTCCCGCGAGATCCCGTGATCCCCAGGCAACACGGTGAGCACACTGCCGTGCACCTTAAAACAGAGGCAGCCACTGGCACGACTCCACAGCCACGCTAAAGATTCATAAACCTTTAGCAGTGGCTTGAGCCCCTGACAGAATATCTCCCAAACGAGTACCCAGAGTCCCTCACTCTGCAGTACCCGGCGGGCCATCCTCCATTTCCGGGCCAGGACGGATCGCAAAGCGTTTGTCCCCGAGAATCGCTGCCAAAGCGGTTGAGCTCCTGTTTCTTCCATAGGGCGGTTACCAGATCCTGTCGCTGCTGCCAGCAACGGCGTAAGCCAGAGCTGCCACGCCAGCCAAGGGAGGCAAAAGGCTCAACCGCGCAGTCCCAGGGACGTTTCCGTTTCGCGCAAGGTGTGCAAGCTGGTTTGCATAGAGGGCCAAGCCGTGCGGCAGAACTCGTAAGTGGAGGAACCTGCCGCGCGCAGACAGTTTCTCCGCCCCAAAGCGCGCGGAAGTGAGCACCTCCTTTGGCAGGTCCAGCCCCGTGCCGCGGTAGTCGCGAAGATACTCGGAGATGATCCGCAGATACGCCGCTACGCCGTCCCAAATGCCGCCAAGGTCCGCCGCAGCCCGCAGCTCTTTGTAATCCACCCATCCGGATTCGATCATCTTCGCCGTGTCCGGAATGTCGCATATGCGAAAGTACAGGTGGCGGTACATGCGCTGAAGCGTGCCGACGACAATGCGCTCCTCGGGCGCGGGTGAAAGAAAGGTGTGGCCGTTGAACTCCACTGGCATGCGCCTGTCGAGGAACCGGCGCGCAAGCTCGATGTGCTCCCCTGCTTGCCCAAGCCTCCCGACATGAATTTCAACTTCTTGTTGAAGGCCCTCCAGCGCGAAACTCCGCTTATGGGCGAGATAGTCGCCAATGGTGCGTGTCAGCGGTCGGCCGTGGAACTTGTGTAGAAAAATATTCTGCACAAAACGCTCGTCCGCCATGGTGATCAGGTCGAGGTCGTTCCCAAAGTCAGGCCAGTGGTCCAGCGTCTTCATCACTGCAACGGCGCAGCCGTCCGCTTCTAGTTCTCTGCAGATCTCGCTGAGGAACTTCAGACCGTTGGCGATTCGCGCATGCTCCCGGCCGAGAGCTGCGTTCGCAAACTGGGCCACCTCGCCGGCTCCCGCAGCAACAGCGGCCTGCTCGAGGGGCTCCAGGGCGCGTATGACCACGTGATGCGCATCAGCCAGCTTCAGAAAATGAGTACGAGCCTCCAAGCAGAGTCCAGCAACGTAGTCGAACGCTTCCTCAGCCCGGACCGGACTCATCACCAGAAGCGATAGGTTATGTAGATGTGCTTTGACCTCGAGAAGTCTTTCCATGAAGCCGCCCTTTCAATCGGAAAATGAATGGCCTTAGCTTGCCGCTCGACCGGGAGTCTTACTCTGACTTCCTTTGGACCTCTGTTTTAGGACGAGCTGCTCAATGAGGCAGGACCGCAACGACTGGCTCCTCGAACGTCGCGCGAGACTGCACAGTCCCGACACGTGTCCGAAGAATCACATATCCGCTCACGAGCGCGGCGAGGCTCGAAAGAACCAACGCAACAACCGCACCGCGCATTCCCCATGCCCAGATTGCCGGAGCGCCGACGCCTGCTGCCACTGCGCTCGAACATAGATAAATCCAACAAACCGACGCCGGCGACTGCATCGCACGAATCACAATCGTCGGTCCCAGCAACGCGCCGCCAATGATTGACGACACCGCAACCCATGGCAGCAGCGGAATGATCTCTGTGTAGCGGCCTGCGTAAAGAAAATGGACCAGTGGCCCGCCGAACATACAGACAAACAGCCAGTACACACCGGCGCCAGCGGCGTACACGCCTCCGATCCGCATGGCCTGCCATTTCATGGCTCGCCAGCCTTCCTGCTGACCCAGCCGCGCGGTGTACGGCAGGAAAAGCAGGGTTAGCGCCGAATGCGCCTGCGTAATCGGCAAGGCCAAGTTCAGCAAGGCCCGAAGCGTACCGGTCTCGGCAAGACCCCAAAACTTGGTCACCAGGGGATAACAGATGTTCCATGGAACCCAAAGGAACACGGCACCGGCCAGTGCCCATCGGCCATAATTCCAGTGTCGTCTGCTCACCTCGCGCAGGCACGGGCCCTGCGGGTCTCGTCCCAGCCTGGGGTTCAACCGCCATAACAATTCGGCACTCGCCAGTAGAGCGGAAACTCCCATGGCGGCAAAAGCGAAAAACGGCGAAAGCAGCTTCAGTCTGCGAAGGACCCAGATGCTGCTTAGTAGCAGGGGCATATACAGCATCGCCCCGCCCAGGGCCCGGCTCGGACTGAGCTCAACGTAACAGGCGCGGCGCGCAAACCAGAACAAGAGCACACACGGAGCGGCAATGGTTGCTCCCATTAGCGCTGGCCCCAGTTCCGCCGACACGCGCGCGTGGAAATAGCCCCCCCCGAGCGCACCTACCCCGAACATCGCAGCTCCCAACACCATCTGCAGCTGAACTAGGATGCCGAGATACTGCTTTGGTGCGGTGTGATACACCGATGGTCCAAACACAGTCATAGGCTCGAGCACCAGCGCTTGGTACACAATCGACACTAGGATGAATATCGCGAACGCCAGCGCGTAGGCGCCGTATTGCTCCGCGCCGGTCCATCGCGCCAGTAGGATTCCCAGTAAGAAGTTCGAGCCAGAAATCAATCCTTGATCTAGAACTGCATACATCCCTTTGATCAGCCATCTGCCCCAACCGCAGGACCGGGACGCGACCTCGTTCTTCAGATTCTGCAATGCTGAAAGGAATGGAACATCGGACATATGTTTTTTCTTTCCGGAAGCAGCCGCGCTCTCACGCCGGCATCTGCCCCGCGCCGCTCGACCCATGCTTCTTTTTCTTTCTGGGGGGCTCCAGGGATGGAAACGACTGCCTATTTCGCTTTTTGAACCGTTGGTTCAGATAGCCCACTAATATTCGTGACCCTTCGGCGACGCATTGTTCGAGATCACGGTCTGTGCGAATCACGTGCGAGTTTGGAAGTCTCTGGGCCAGCCTACGGTACTCAGTGCACTGCCGACCCACCTCCTCCGGGCTGACTTCCTGTTTGCGCTGCAATATGGTTTCGGGATCGGCTTCAAGTGTTAGAAAGACAAGCTCGTTGTGGGGCACCATTCTTTCCAGTAGGTGCAGCAGCCACAGCGGACCACCATACCGGTAGCGTTTGGTGTCCACAAGGATGTCGTGAAAGTTGCGGTCATACACTAACAAGCCGGACCGCGCGAGCAACGGCCTAATCAGCACCACCTCACCAACCCAGTAGTCCACCAGCACAGCAAGCAGCCGCAGCATCGACTCCACTTTTCCGTGTGCCGGCTTGCTGTGCGGCGGCTCGAAGATCAACGGGTTTTTCTCTGGCCGCGGCTTGATTACCTGTGGCCGCCATTGCAGTACGCGCCCGCTCGCAAACACGGGCCGAAACATTTCGAGCAGCTCCGCTGAAAAACTGCTCTTTCCCACTCCATCCGGTCCCAAGATGGCCACCAACAACCCTTTTGGGCGGAACCAGCGACTCGGAACTTCCCGGAATGCCTTCCCGGCGTACTTCAGCAATACTTGCGGGTCGCTCGAAACGTGCCTCCACCAGAGGCGCCTTCTAAGTTCGCTCGGCAACCGGGCCCCAGCCGTAGCGGTGCGCGCTGCCTCCACTGCACTCTGCCAGCGATTTCCGAACAGGTCTTGAGCGACCCTCTTTGCTCGTTCCGGACCGAGTTCGCCGATCAGTTGCCGTAATCGTCGCCCGTCTGCTCCCGACTTGGTTCCCTCGAGGCAGTTTTTGAACAGCCGATAACGGAACTCATCCGCGGGGGCAGCTGCCCAGGTGGTCTCGCGTTTCTCTCGCCGTTCAACGATTTCTTTGCTGGTGGGGAGAAACTGACTCCCGGAGGGACCAAAAAGTATTGTCAGTTCGTGGAATGTAGGTAGCCGCGAAAGCAGACAGGCCAAACAATACCGGCGAGCTCCTGGAATGACACTGATCCGCTCTTGCACCACGAAGTAATCCTTATCCTCCAACGAGCGAAGCGTGGCGAGCAGTTTGCCACGGTCCTCAGGATGCACCGCGAGTTCCTGCACAATCGACGGCGTGTCCTCTGTCTCCTCGCGTAGGTCGAGCGCACAATACCGCACGCCAAATCCGTCGAGGTGGCGGAACAGGGTTTGTGAGAAATGATCCAACCGCTGTGTTTGCTCCCTCGGCTCCGCAAGCATCTGTGGGGATGGACGAACGTCAACCGGTGAAGAAGGATGTAGCTCGCTCATTTTGACCTATGTCAGCAGGATTGTTCCTGGCCAGCGCCGAAACTGGACGCCGACGTCGTGAGGTCGGCTTCGAAACCGTTGGGCCTCGCATGGTGGTTTTGTATGGCTCGATCGTAGATTTCCAGTAGCATTTTATAGTTGCGTGCCGACGTGTACTTTGCTTCGTATTCACGTCGTGCTCGCTTCCCCATCTCGGCCATATCGCCGGGGTGCTTCCATGCCCACCGAGCCTTGCTCGCCAGATCATCGGCATCACCCGGGGTGAAGTGAAGTCCTGTCCAGCCATCCGAAATCAGCTCCTGTCTGGAATCCATCCGCGAGGCAATGACCGGCGTGCCACAGGCAAACGCTTCAATTACCGTCATGGGGAGGCCTTCATAGCACTGGCTCGGGAACATCAAGCAGAGCGCTCCCTTCATCGCTCGGACGACCAGCTCCCACTTTAAGCTTCCCAGAAAGCGCACACTCGGAATATGAAATTGCCGGACGTATTCCTCTAGTTGGGCCTGGACAGGACCATCGCCGATAATGTGAAGCGGCATGAAAATGCCCAGGCGTGCCCAGGCGGCAAGGAGAGTTGGTAAGCCTTTCTCGGGGGAAAGCCGTCCCACAAACAGCGCATAAGAACGTTCTCCGTTGCCATCACCAGGATCGGGATAGACGAAGTTTGGCTTAACCAGGATCTTATCAGCCGGTAGTCCCCCTGCGATGAACTTGCGACGTGCAAAGTCGGTTAAAGCCAAATAATAGTCGATCATCCGGGACCACGTGCCCAAAAGCCGGTGCGTTGTGAGCATGGCAGCCACGAGGGCACTGTAGGTCCGGGACTTGCGGTAGCAACCGTAGCGCACGCTCTGCCACACGCCGTGCTCCACGCATTCTTCGCAGACTCTCCCATCGCGGAATAGTGTTCCGCCGGGACAGATCAGGCGGTAGTTGTGTAGCGTCTGGATCACCGGCACGTTCGCGTCGCGGCACGCCCAGTAAACGGAAGGGGAAACCATCAAAAAGGTGTTGTGGACGTGCACAATCTCAGGTCTCTCCCGCAAGAGTAATTGGCGGAATTCCTCCCGAGTGTCGCTGGCCCAAATCGTTCGCTTGGCCAAAGCAAGCTGCCGAACAGACACGTAATGCGAAACATCATGATTACTGCGGACGTATCGGACAACTTCGTGACCGGCCTTCGTGAGTAGATTGTATTCGTTTCGGAATGCGGCATCCTCGCCACCTGGCTGCTGATAGGTGTTATGTACCAAGATGATCTTCATGCAGCTTCCGCAACACTGGGTGTTTTCCTGCGCATAAGCTCGACCACCTCTCCGTTGGAGGCGTAGATCACGCCCGGCTGGTGAGCAACGTAATCGAGCAAATCACCCAACTGGTCCCAAAGTCCCAACTCTTGGATTTCCCAAGAATGGCCGTACAAGTGCCAAACGCCCCCCTTTAGCAGCACTTCATCAAAGAGCTTCTTACCCACATCAATCCACGTTTGGCACATCAAGTATTTCTGTACGTAGCGAACGATTCCGGAGCCATCCCGGTGGTTGGCGAGGTTCTTGAAATAATTCAACGGCGGATGCGGGTAAGCCTGCACACTGGTCGGCATTTCAAACCGGCCGAAGTTGAGCGTGTGAGCGAGCATCCGCGTTGTCCGCGCACCCGCGAAACCCGACTGCTGAACGCAGGCGATAACTTCAGCGTCGTAACGTCCTCTCGGATAACAAAACATGCGCACTTCCGAGCCAAGCAGTTCCTCCAGCATCCGCTTCGAGTCCCGCACTTCTCTGGACAATTCCTTCTGCTCTAAACCACGGAGAATCCGGTGCGAAACAGTGTGTGCGCCAATCTCAAATCCTAGCTTGCGGAAAGTCCGCAGCGCTTCGCCCGGGAGGACCGACTTGTTTCCTTCGCCAGTCAGAGGAACGTAGAAAGTTGCAGGCAGGTTCCTCTGTGCGAGCTCGTCTGCTAAGCGAAAGTCGCAGGGATGTCCGTCATCCCAACTTGTCGTTACGATCGCGATTTTGTCCAAGATTTGCTCTCGCCTTTGATCGATTGCTACGGGCGGACCGGCTGTGCCACGGCATCAAAGAGCGGAAGGCCAGCATTGTTTTCCAGGTTGCGCAAGACCCCGATGGTCAGTCCCAGAAAGAAATAAAAAGGAATGGCGCCGTGAGAGAACTCAAATGCGGGCTGTACGCTCGTGAACAACAAAGCCAAAACAAAGTATAGAAATAGCCACAGGATGAGGGGTGACCACTCTCCCAACGTGTGACCCCTACGCAGGGCCCGGATATAGCGTAACGCCGTCAAAATAATGAAGAGCACCCACATGGATAAGCCCACGAAGCCCAAGCGCCCCAGCACCGTGAGCGAAGAATTGTGCGGTTGGCGGACCGGTATACCCTCTTCGTTCTCGAAGGTTATTAGCGCTTGGCCAAAACCTTCACCCACGATTAGGTTCGACGGGCTCGACCGAACCCGATCCCAAACCTCTCCGTACCATCTGCTTCGGTCGACCTCGTGCGAAAACCGGGCATTCGCGTCCCCCACGTTTAGCACCGTCTTGGCTTGGTCGGCGATGAAGGAGAGCTGGACAGGCCCCATGCGCCCCTGAAATCCTATGCCCAGCACAGAAACCGCCAACAGCAGAACGGCCAGAACGCCGGTTCCCCAGGCGAGTGCGGAGACAAAGCCGGCCAGTTTCTTGGACTCGCCCAACAGAAGCAGGATCATAAGAACTAGAAGGATTCCCACATACATGGATCGAGCTTGTAGGATGGCTAGACCGCCCAGTTGTGCTGCCGCCAACCCAACAAGAATCCAGCGCGGCCACCGCCCAAGCGATGGTGCAAGCCAGATACAGAACAGTGCTCCGACGAGCAAGAAAGGAGCATTTTGCCAGTAGTTTCCAAACAACGGGACCGGATGAAACACTCCCGAGGACGGTGACCAGGCTCGGATCTGTTCACCCCAGGAAAACGTCCAGCTGTAGAGCAGGTTCAGCACGAAAACAAAGAACATCCAGCGCAGCAGGACCTGGGTGGCACGGGGATTCATCCCCCATGGCACCCCTAGGGGCAGAAAGACCGCTTCGAAGAACATGGAGCTGTCTCGCACGGCATAGAGGCCATAGCGCGGTACATCCACGATCAAGTGAGCACAAGACAAGAGCAGCAAAGCAGCCAGGCAGACTACGGAGGATTCTGCCGTAATGCTGCGGACAATCCACCACTGCCTTCCCAGAAGCAGAGCTAGCGCCGCGAACAGGAGTGCCTCGCCCACCGGGACCTGGACGCCACCCGCTCCAACCGCAAGATTGTCGAACCCGTAGTTCAGGATCAAGTACGGCGTCAATGCGAATAAGACAAGCACCTGCCAAAATTCTAGGCGCTCGTGACACCACCTGAAAATTCCATATAAAGCCAAGCACGCGCCTGCTGCCCCTAAAACGGCAACCGGGTAACTCGCTACCAGTGCGCCCAGGGCTGTCGCCAGGGCGAAGCCAAACAAGACCCTTACCCATACACGTGGGTCATAGGTTCTGTCGGAGAATGGAATTGACATTTCAGCTTGCCAGCGCTCGGACTCCAGAACACTCGGCGGTGCACTGTCGGTGTGTTGCTGACGGTAAAGCCTCGCGGGGAAACCTCAAGTCGCGCCAGAGCCTTTTAGGACCGCGGGGATGGTCTGGAACAGAATTTTCAGATCCAGCCAAATCGACCAGCGATCGATGTACTCCATGTCTAGTTCCATCCATCTTTCAAAGTGAACCGACGATCGCCCGCTAATTTGCCACAGGCAGGTGATCCCGGGGCGGACACTGAAGCGGCGACGGTGCCAATCCTTTTCGAAACCCCGACAATCCCGCAACGGCAACGGTCGAGGGCCGACCAAACTCATGTGCCCTTTCAATACATTAAAGAGCTGGGGAAGCTCATCTATACTCGTCTTTCGGAGAAACCTGCCAATGGTTGTAATCCGCGGATCATTCGTGATCTTGAACACCGGTCCAGTCACCTCGTTCAAGCGTTCCAACTCAGCCTGCTTTTTCTCGGCACCCTCGACCATCGTGCGGAACTTGTAGACGGAGAAGACTCTTTTGTTCAACCCCAGTCTCCTTTGAGCGAAAAACACCGGCCCCGGCGACGTAAGTTTGATGAGTATCGCGGTGATCAAAAGGATTGGCGCGAAGCAGATGATACAGGACAGCGAAACAAGCACGTCCAGGAGCCGCTTCAGGGACATTGGCTGTCCCTCCGGCGTTCCGACATGAATGGTAACCAGCGACTCGTAATCTAAAGACCTAGCCCTCGCGTGCGTCATCTTAAGATCAAACAGGTCAGAGAGGAAACGAGTTGTAATCCCTTGCTCCCAACAAAGTGTCGCAATTCGCGAGGCCTCGGAATAGGAGGACTTGATCGGCAGTGCAAGCACTACTTCATCCACAACGCTCTCACGGAGAAAGGATGGAAAACCATTGAGGTCGCAAACATACGCATAATCTGTTTTACGGAACTCCTTCATTCCTGGCCAATCCTGGTCGACAAACCCCAGAATGCGGTAGCCCAGAGCGGGATGGGCTCTTAGCTTATCTGCAAGCGTTATGGCACGCGGATTCGTTCCCACGATCAAGACCTCTCGGAGGTCGCGGCCCCGCAGCCTGATCTGTTCGAGCAGGAACCGCAGCAAGCGGCGGCTAAGGACCGCCGTGGACGTGCTCACCAGCCAAAACAAAGAAAGGAAACTAGGCTGGTTCACACTCAGGCTGAAGAGACTGCCGACCAAGAACAGCACCACCGTGGCAAGCGAAGTCGCCGCCAAAACGTGGAGAGCTTCGGTGCTTTTGCGCGAGAGGCGCTTGGACTCGTACAGACCCACAAAGGAGAACAGAGAATGCCAAATCAGGAGCAGACTTGCGAACAGAAAGAAGTTCCGCACGGAGACCCGCAAGGACAGAAATTGCGCGAGCGAGGTGGCGCCGACGCTATGCAGGCTTGCCACAGCAGCGGCAAGGAATGAGCCTACCAGCAGCGCAACGTCGGAAAACTTGAGAAGACTCGAGAGGAGGTAGCGACGTGTCAGACCCACACTAACTCCTCCCTGCGCGGTCGAATATGGGACTACGGATCCTAGGGTAGGCATTCAGGACTTCTTGCTGGCTTTCCGCCCTCTTCGAGACGAACCCGTTCGGTTCAAGGACAGCAGCGGACGCCAGCAAGAAGTCCTGAATGGCAAACGGCCGCCGGCGGCCTCAATGTCCTGTTTCGCTTGCCGCGCTGCTTGCTGTGGCGTGAAGTTCGGTTCGACCAGTAAGATGACCCCATCGGTTAATGCAGCTAAGCAGGAAGTGACACGGTTGCCGAGCGCTGGTGGAGCATTCACCAGAACATGGCCGAAGCCTGCACGTAGTTGCGATGTCCACGCTTCCAGACGCCCCGAAGCAATCAGGGCGTCGGAATCCACTGTGGCTGATAGCGCGCCTGCCGAAATCAGACGCACGCCATTCGGGCCGACTGATCGTGCGAGATCCTGGATCGAACTGCGCTCGAGGATTCCCTCGGCCCATCCTTCTCGGTTCTCAACTCCGAAGTAGGTATGCAGTGAAGGGTTGGCCAGGTTTGCGTCTACGAGGCACACGGATCTGTGTGTGTGGTGGGCGAGCAGTTCTGCCGCTCGTGCACTAATCAAGCTATGAGCGTTGCTCCCCTGAACAGCGCAGAACACGACAGCTCGCGGAGCCTTGTCGCCGGCCGCCAGAAAAAGTCGCCGAACGAGCTGGAAGGTCTCATCGCCGAGGAATGCGAAATGCCGCGGCGTGATCAACGCGGCCGCCGGACCGGCAGCGTCGGCCAACGCTTGCTGGCTTGTTCGGGCTTGATATGGGGTTTGCAAGGAGTTGGTGTTTGTCTTCCCGGTCGGCGGAATTGCCTGTTGTAGAAGCTCTTCTTCTTGCTCGGGATGGCGTAGCGCTTCAAGAGTAAGCCGCCAAGGCCTCTCCCTTTCTTCCACCCCAGCACCCAAGTCTGGAACCTGATACATCGTTCTAAAGATTCGGCTCATGGTAAACGCTCAATGCAGGTAGGAATCTAGTTCAGTCCGCTATTTATCTCGAAACCCTCGGTATGATTTCGGATCAGCCAGGATGTCGCGAGCGGTAGTTCGGTTGCCGTTCGCGTCTCCTCCCCCGTTGCTAGTTTCTGTATCTTCGCCCGAAGCAGGGCTCCCGTGGCTCGTACTTCCTGAGAGGGCGGACTCATCGGTAGCGTTCAACTCACCGCAGGTGGAGATCGACGCTAACACCGACACATTCAGGAGCTGCTGAACTTCATCGGAAGTTCTCAGCGACGGACTCAAGCGTTCAGCCGCTGCCGCAGCCGCCAAGCCACCAGCGATTGCCGCCAGAAAACCCACCAAGAGCGCCATCGCGGGAGATCGGGACGGCAGAGCGGGCACCGCCGCGGCTTCGGCCACAGCCACGTTAACGATCCGTCTGCGGTCCAATGCATCGGCAATTCGCGCCTCTTCCTGCTTTCGCAAGTAGAGGAGGTAGTTGGCTTCGTTGGCCTTTTGGTCTCTCACGAGATGCTCTTGAGCGACTTCCTTCCCGTCCAGCATACTGGCTCGCTCCTGATAGGAGCGCACTGTGCGCGACAGTTCCTCGGTCCGCGCCTGCTCTGCCGCCAGTTCGGCCCGCGCCTTCGTTAGCTCTGAATTGACCCATTCAGAGATGGGATTGCGGTCGGTCGTCTCATCTCGGAGCTTCTCGATACCCTCAATCGCAGCCTGCGTTTGTGCGATTTGCGCGTTTACCTCTTGTACCGAGCGGTAGGATGGCTCAAACTTCTGCAGCAGTTCTGTGCGCTTCAATTGCAGATTTAGAAGCGTGGTGTTCAATTGCTCGATGAGCTGAGGATTATCTGCCGTTCGGACCTGCGTGGTCGTGCGAAGCGGTATGGCTTGAGCCTGCCCTTCTAGGATACGGATTCGCTTCTGGGTTTCTGCGGTCGAGACCCGTGCTTGCTCCAAATCCGACTGAAATTGGGAGAGCTTTTCCAACGTGCCGGCCTTTTGTTGTCCCGGTGAAACGACGCCCTCTTTTTGACTAAAGTCGACCAGGCGGGACTCCGCTTCTTCCAACAATTGATTGTGCTGCTCGGTCTGCTGCTGGAAGAACTCAAAAGTCCCTGGTGGGCGGTGCACCGCCAGGTGCTTTTCCAGATAGACATCGACTAGAGTGTGGAGCACCTGAGCGGCGCGCTGGGGATTGGAATCCTCATAGGTGACAGAGATTAGGTTGGTCTTTGGCAGGAGTTCCACCTTCAGGGCGCTTTCCAGATCGCGCACAGCGGTTGCGAGCCCCTTCGTAGGCGCGCTCTCTTTCCGATAAGGCAGAAACCAGAAGCGCCTTGGCGCATTCTGCAACCCGCACTTCGTAACCACCGCTTCCAGCAGATCTCGACTCTTTAGCAATACCATTTCCGAGCCCAACTCGGTCTCGGTGGGGCTCAAGGGAATCTGTGGCACGGCGTTAGACGCGTCGGGAGTCACTAGGGGATCCTGCCGTTCGTGTTTGACCAGAATCTTGGTGTTTGACTGATAGCGCGGCGGCAGCAGGAACGCTGTAAGCGCCGCACCCGCAAAAATGCCCAGAAAAGTTAGCGCTATCACACGCCGATGCCGGAACCCGATGACGAGCCAGTCCCGCTGGGCCGTAAGTGTCGACGGCGCATCAATTCTGGGGTAAAGCGTCTCTCTCATCGAACTAACCTTTCTGTGGCGGTCGTGGCGGATTTAGGGTATCGGTACGCGAAGACGGTGCTGGAGATGAACTCCCGGATTTTGGACATCCTGTTTTTTGGTTTGCGCGGCCGAAACGCCACTTCAGACTAAATCGCGGAATGAGGAAGGTACGCGCGGGCTGTCCGCGCCGTTCCACGTCCATAACTCACTTTCCCTGCACCGCTTTTCTCTCCCCTGGCTGGCGATTAGTGCATCGGGACATAGGTTCCCACAGTGACAAGTGGGATGAAAGGTTTCATCTTCGCTAGATCGCTCTTGGGCACATACAGCATGTCTCCAGGCCGCAGGTGCAGGTCCTCGCTCAGATTTCCCGAGCGGAGCATCTTCTTCAAGTCGAGCTTTCGGGTTTGCACCCACTCGCTGGAAATTTGGCGGAACAACCAAACTTGTGAGTGTTTCGCTCCCTCCGTAAAGCCGCCTCCGACGGCAATGGCCTGCAGCACCGTTGTGTCGCCGCGCAAGTCGTATTTTCCAGGGTGTCCTACTTCTCCACCGACTACGAAGTATGGCTTATTAAAGTCTTTCAGACGGACAGTAACGATCGGTTCATGCAACGTTTTTGCGTAAGCCGAGCGGATCGCCTCAGTTACCTCAGGCAGCGTTTCGCCCTCTACGTGAATGTCGCCGACGGCTAACAGCGTGACGTACCCATCGGGCTGAACCATCACGGTCTGGTTGAATTCCGGCGTCACCGCGAAATTCAGTTCCAGGACATCGCTTTTACAGAGCTGATACCTCGGATCGCGGTGTTGCAACGCGGGACGCTGCGAATCCTCTGCAGCGGTAGCACTGGGTGGGCTCGCCAGCGCTGCGCTTTGCGTCGTGCCGGCTGCGTTTGGTTCGTCATCATAACTGAACCAGATCGTAGCGAGGACAAACAAAAGAGCGCGACGTATGCCAATCTTGTTCACGTGCTTTTCCCCTGGGTTCTGAAACCATTTGCTGCAGAGCCGACTCCATCTGACGTCAAATCGAGCGGGTAGCCGCGAACCCTTGACCGGCATTTCTCGCTCGAGTCCCTCTGCCGTTTCCAACGTAAATCAAGGAGTCAGGTATCTGAAACCGTTGACAGATTTTGGAGGCTAACCGACTGCCGCTGGGGATAGCGCGGCCGGTCGGTTTGCTCGGCTAGAGACGAATCTGCCTTCGAGTTCAGAACGAGTCCAAAGGTTGCCATCAACTATGCGCTCAACATTGGCCTCGTCGACTTCGACGGCACCAGATCGTCCCAACATTTCCACCGAAATGACCAAGCAAGCTCGCTTACCCTTCCGAACCAGGATACCCTCCAATCCGGCGAGAGGGCCAAACTTGATTCTTACGCAATCACCTCGTCTCAGGAAAGGATGCGGTTCGACAGACAGAGTGCTTTCCACGATGCGGCGAACACCTTCGATTTCCGAAAACGGAATGACCACGGGACGACCAGCGCACGCGACAAACCTGCATACCCCTGGCGTCTTGAGGATTTGAAGCCATCTCTCGCGCCCTTCCCTGACAAACATGTAGCCGGGGAAAAGCGGAAGAGCGACCTGCTTGATGCGGTCCTGCCACTTACGGCGTGCCATATAAAGAGGGAGGAAAAACTCGTAGCCCTGATTCTCAAGGATTCGGGCCGCGGTTTTTTCGTGCTGGTGCCGTATGTGCAGTGCATACCAGCTTTGGTTGTCCACAGGTGGTTCGCAGGTAGCCACGTAAGGTGACCTCCGGAATTCTATCTGAGCACCTTCATGAAACTCGTGGGTTTGCCCGGTTGGAGTCGAAGGTGTCGATGCCTGCATCGCAGCCGTGTTCGCGAGTAGAGAAACAGTCGCGACCATCGCCGTGGGCGAGCAGTAGGCAAACCGCATGTAGCTCCGCCCTTTGACTTACAGGAAAGCCTCGTCCGGTCAGCGGTTCCCGTAGGCTCACGACTAGGCACTCCGATTGGGGACACGCAACGCTTGGCGATAATTGCTAACAACCTTCTTATGCCAACCGCTGCGCCGCGGCAAGATGCGCAATGTCTCACGACTCGGGGTCAGGTGTCCTATGGATTTGTTGCAGACCGTTTACAACTATGTGAATCAATTGTTACCATGCGTTGGGTTAGTACAAAAGTTACCAACACTAGAGACAACTGTAGCGTCTTGGTACTGCTTGCCGTCGTGGTACTGCTTGCGCCAAAGGCGCCAAGAACCTTGGCGAGAAGGAAATCGCTGCGCTGGACGGCCAGAGGACTCCGGGAAGCAGTCCGGACAGTAGAAGTCGCTTGGTTTATAGACGGTGTTCCCGCCCTGGCGAGGTTCGAAGCCGGGAACGGTGACGTCCTGAGTCTCACCCCCTTCGCGTAGCTGACCACCACCCCGGAATCCTCGGCGCTCAGATTAGCAGCCGGTAGGAACGCGCGGCCGAGCGCAGGTGTCACCCGCAGCACGGAGAAGAAATTGCTCGAGACCACGTCGATCGCGACCATTTCGCCGCGCCCGCTGGTGCTCACGAAGGCGCCGCGCCCTCCGTGTGCGAGGACACCGGCGAACAGGGTGCTCTCGCCCGAATGTCGAGGTAATCCGGAAACGAGGACAGAGCCACCGGCTCCCTTCTCGCTTCCGGTGAAAACCGACGCGAGTTGGTCAGGGTCTTCCACCGGCAGCGGGCGCAGAAGGGCCGCGTCCACAATGCCGAACATGGTCGTATTGGTACCGATTCCCAGCGCCAGTGAGAGGACAGCCACGGCGGTGAAGCCGCGGTTCTTCGCGAGCATGCGCAGGCCGAACTTTAACGCCCGCTTTGCTCCAAACACATTGTGAATAGAGCCAATACGACGATCTGCTCTGATTGCACGCTCAGCATCAGGACAAGTGGCCACGGCGCGTGTACCAGCCTCGTCATTGCACCAATGATTCCCCCAATGAACATCGCCTGGCGATTACGTACGATCGTGGAGGCGCTTTTTGGTTGGTGCTGTCGGTAACCTGGGCAGAACTGTGCGGGCTGTTCCAGGTGAACGGGAAAGCAAATGCGATTACGGTAAGGCGCCCGCTTTGAAGCTCGCGAGTTCGCGCTGGACTCGAAGGCGGATTTGTTTCGCATGGGACGCGCCTCCGGAGTGACTAGCATGGAAGCATTGAGAGCGCTGCGATGCCCATCACTCAACCGGGTGATTTGCACGCGAGTAGTCTCGAGGTCACGAATACAAGCCTAACTTCCTCCTCTTCGGGTTCAAACCAGCGGTCTTGAAAAATAAATTGCCGATTCGCCTTCAATGCCCAAGTTGCGGGGGGCTGGAAAGTTCATCAGCGATTTTCCAAGCGCGTCTAAGCGTGTACAGTACGAATCCACTGATGGTGGTGTCTCTTTTGCCGGCGATTCTCCGTATGCGCTGGGATTCTTCGCTGGAGCAGCAGAGGAGCAGCGTAGTTCTGGGACCTAAGGGACGTTCCGAGAAATTGGGGTCCATCCTTGGCAGCCACTCGAGCCACCCAAGAAACATTTCATCGTACTCCACGATTCTCATCACTACAGTTAACGCGTAACCGCTTATGGTTCGGCGCTGGAGCCTAGCGCGCTTACGAATTTCGTGAGCCTCTTCTGTGGAGCAGTTTATCAACAGATTGGTGCGGTCGGCCATGCCAGTTGATATGATTGTATATCATTTCTTGACAAACCCACAACGCTTCGCTACTTTAGAATTGCGAGTTAATTAAATTTGTAGTAGATAACGTATCTAGGGTTTGTTAGGGTTCAACCAAAACGTCGGGTGTCGTCTTTAGGTTTGGACATGTAGACCAGTCGTTTGCACACTGAGGCGAGTGACGCCCGTCACAGACCCGCCTCAAGCTGTTGGTAACCTTTCTCGGGTCCCGAAAATCTCCCGGTAGTGTTCGAGCACGGAGGTCCAGCCCATGAAGCGCCGCGGAGGGTCTTCGGTCCGTGTCAACGTGTTTATCGCAGATGCCAGTCACTTGGTATGTGAGTTGATGGCGAAGGCGCTAACGGACAGCCAGCGGATCGCCGTAGTTGGCTTGGCTACGGACTCATCTGGGGTCCGCAAGGGGCTTGCCGAGAATTCGGCCGACGTAGCCCTTATCAGTGCTAATCTCGGTGACGGACGCAACACGGGCTTTCAGGTGGTGCGGGAGGTGCGGACTTCGCACCCGCTTATCCGTATCATCATGGTTGTTGATTCCGACGAACGGTCTTCGGTCGTCGAAGCATTTCGGGCGAGGGCGGATGGCATTTTCACCCGCGAGGGGCCGTTTGAGATGCTATGTAAGTGCATCCATGCGGTGCACCAGGGGCAAATCTGGGCGAACAGCAAGCAGCTGCGCTTTGTAATCGAGATATTCGGCAAGCGTGAGGAACAGATCAAAAGTGCTACCGGCGCAAATTTGTTGACAAAGAGGGAAGGAGAGTTGGCCTATTGTGTGGCCGAAGGGCTCACGAACGCGGACATTTCCCGTCAACTAAATCTGCGCGAGCATACCGTTCGTAACTATCTGTTTCGGGTTTTTAACAAACTGGGCGTTTCGAATCGGCTGGAACTGGCCCTCTACGTCATCGGACAAAGAGAGGCGTCTAAGACTCATGCTCCGGCACCTTCCCGTGCCCTAGAGTTCAGCGGAGACCCAGCGACAGCCGGCCACGTTTCGCCGCCGCGTTCACCTATCGTCCACGTAGCCTTTGATTCGCCTGTACCGACTAGACTAAGACTAGAACGTCAGGAAGGTTGAGGAGCAACCGGAATCACACCTTGCGCGGCTTCGGCGCGCGGACCTGACGCATGCCGCCATCGTGACACGAGGTCGAAATGCGCGGACGTGCCCGTTGCAAACGGCAACGGCGCCGACAATTGTCAACGCGCGGTCTGAGTCCAAAAACAAGCGCTCAGCCCATGTCCAGCACCGTGCAGGAGGTGTTGCCGCAAGCCGCTCCACCTTTTACTAGTGTAGTGCGTCATAAATAGAGACGTTTATTATCGGGTCGCGTCCAATACAATGTGGAGGCGGCTTATGCGAATTGCCCCCCCCGTTCAGCTAAGCGAGGAAGACAGCAGTCAACTTCAGGCGCTGGCGCGAGCCAGGAGTTTGCCGGCAAGGGCCGTCGAGCGTGCTCAGATTGTTTTGCTGGCCGCTATGGGAAAACAGGACTTGGAGATTGCCGAGGAGCTATCCGTTACCCCGCGAACCGCAGCTCGCTGGCGCGCGCGCTACCTGAAAGCGGGAATTGACGGCCTGAAGAAGGATGTGCCGCGTCCCGGACGTACTCCCATCTTTACTCCAGAGAAGATTCGGATGGTCGTCGAAAAGACCACTCAAGAGAAGCCCCCGGATGCCACCCATTGGAGCACTCGCAGCATGGCGCGTGCGGTGTCCATGAGCGAAGCCACCGTCCGCCGCATCTGGCACAAACACGGTTTGAAGCCGCATGTGGTGAAGACCTTCAAGCTCAGCAACGATCCGCAATTCATCGAGAGGCTGGAAGATATCGTGGGGTTATACCTGAATCCACCGGAGCATGCCCTGGTCCTCTCATCGATGAGAAGAGCCAAATTCAAGCTCTGGATCGAACGCAACCAGGACTTCCGATGAAGAAAGGGCGAGGTGAAACGAGGACTCACGATTATAAGCGCCACGGTACGACCACGCTGTTCGCCGCACTCAATGTCGCGGATGGAAAAGTTATCGGCACCTGCATGGATAGGCATCGCCACCAAGAGTGGCTGAAATTCCTGCGTCGGATTGATGAGCAGACCCCGGCTGACAAGCAATTGCATCTAATTGCTGACAACTACGCGACGCACAAGCACCCCCGAGTGCAAAGCTGGCTCAAGCGCCATCCGCGCTTCCACATGCACTTCACACCGACCAGCGCTTCCTGGCTCAACATGGTGGAACGTTTTTTTCGAGATCTCACCGACAAGTGCATCCGCCGAGGCGTGTTTCACAGCGTTAAAGAACTCGTCACCACGATCATAGTTTCCGTCGAGCAACACAACAAGGAGCCCAAACCGTTTATCTGGACAGCCAAGGCCTCGGATATCCTGGAAAAGGTGAAACGCGGACGAGCGGCCTCAATAAACGACCATCTGTGTGACGCACTACACTATTATAGAAAGGCAATACCGGTGAGCAACAGGCAGTTGTGACGGTCCTCAATTTACGAAGAGGAACTTCTGGGGTTCTTCTATGGTTCCGACCCGGGCGTGAATCACGAGGAAGGAGCTGAATTGGATTTCCTACCCCAGACCGGGCCGAGCCTCAGCACTCGGCGCGGCATTCCGGACTTGCAAGCGCTTTACGAGTCTCATCGGCAGAATCCCTGACTCCTTTCGACTTGCGCCATAGCCATGCGATTCTGCTTCATCGTTTCAATCAGCATATCCAGAACGGTCTTCTGCTCTTCGCCCGCTGAGGTAGTCCCGGCCACTTCCGCCGGCGCGGACGCACTTGGCGAGGCCGCTCGAGCGGCCTTCTTTTCCGCCGGCAATGTCGGTTCGGCAAGCTCCCAAGACACAGCTACTTCCTCCGCGATTTCAGGTGGGATTGTTCTCCGCTGGGTACGGAACCCTAACGTTAAACAGCCGTCGCAAATCAGGTTGATGAGACGCGGAGCGCCTCCCGAATAACGAAAAACAACGTCCAAGGTATGCGGAGGGAAGGGCGAAGAGCCTTGGAATCCCGCGGCCTGCAGCCTCGCGGCCACATAGTCGCCAGTTTCCGCCACGCTCAGTGGTCGAAGATGCGCCCGGGCAGCAATCCGTTGTTGCAAAGCGCTGAGTTCGCGTCGCTTCATCATCGTCAGCAGCTCTGGTTGCCCGCACAAGATAACCTGCAGTAACTTCTCCTGGCAGGTGTCGGCGTTTCCCAAAAGCCGAATCTCCTCCAGCAACTCCGTGCTTAAAAGATGCGCTTCGTCTATGAAGAGCACTGCCGTGCCTCCGCCGCGTTGCGTCTCAAGCAGCATCTGATGGAGAGCGATTAAGCGCCGGGACTTACTCGCTGACGGGCAATTTACCTCGAAATCCTCGAGCATCATCTCCAGGAACTCGTCGCGCGTGAGCACGGGATTGAACAGCAGCGCGCTGGTGATCCCCGTCTTCTTGGCGGAAATGACGCGCAGCGCGGTGTGTATCACCGTCGTCTTACCGGTTCCAATCGGCCCGGTGACCATCACCAGTCCCTTGCGAAACAGAATCCCCTCAAGCACAACCTTGAGTGCGGCTTGGTGCGGCTCGGCGAGATGCAAAAATCGTGGGTCGTTTGTGAGGCGAAAAGGTTCGTCCTTTAGCTGGAAAAAGGAACGATACATTTACGGGACCATTCCGTCGGCTTCAACGGATCGCGGGACACTTGGAGGGCCAAAGCCGACCCATTGCAGCCCTTTACAACAACTTACGCTGGCTGCGAAGACGGAAAATTGGGATCACGACAAACCTCTGGAGCCCTCGGTAAACCAATTCCCCAAATCCACAACTGTGGCTATGTTAACGATGGAATACCGTCCGGCGCGTGTCAAGCACTTTTAGGCACGTCAGACAGGTCCTCGCGAAATTGTTGAGTTTTTCGCGATGGTCGAGTTGTGGATCCTTATATCCCCATGCTTGAAGGCAGAGGCTCTACGGCTCCATGCGGTAGGCCACTGCCATGAGATGAGCGCTGGCGCCCTGCAGGGAAGGTTCACTCGACCAACGACAGAAAGTTCATTAGGCTCTCTCGTTGTGCCGCATCGTTCCAAGCCTCGCGGAACAGAGCCGCACTCCACACGGGACCTTCGATAGCCAGGATCCGCGCGTCGGCAACCTCAGTCGCCAACTCGTCTGAGCGATGAAAGTAGGCGGTCGTGAAGTAAGCTGGCTCGTTGGTTGGATTTCCGTGCACGCCGCAGGTCAGATCTCGTTCGACGATTTTGCGAAACTCTACGTCTCGAAAGAAACCACGCGATAACCCATCGAGCATCGAGGCGAAACGAAATATCGCAGCTGCGAACAGAACGCCCCGGGGTTTAAGGACGCGATGCGCTTCAAGGAGTGCGTGCAGGCGATCGTGTTGCTCAACCAAATGATACAAGGGTCCCAACAGAAGGACCGCATCGGCGCTGCCGGCCGGGAAATCCAATTTGCGGGCGTCCCCTCGCGTGATCGATGCCAACGCGACGCCTGATGCGGCTGCATATGACCGCGCTTGCCCCAAATGAAGTTCGACTGGATCGATCAAGTGGACTCTGTATCCTTGCTTAGCGCGCGGGACGGCATAGGCTCCAGTTCCGCCACCTACGTCAAAGATTACTGCCGGTGTCGACGGGAGATGCCGAGCGAGAATGGCCTGGGTCCGAAGTCTCTCGAGCTCGCCCCACTCGTTCGAGAGCCGCTCCGATTCCTTGCTCTGTAGATAGTGCTCCTCGATTTCCTTAGGAATTAGCCGCATCCGCACCTCATCGGTAACGAGCTAAACCCGCTGCTTAGCTTAGCTCTAGCTGCTAGAACGGCCCTCATTCTCGCTAATTTTAACAGCACACGACTTAGCTGTTTCTGCCACAGAATATGGTCGAGTTTCCGTTTACAGATGCCCTCTGTCGGACGACACAAGAGGGTCAGCGAAAGAAGCCGCGCACCCAGTAAGTAAACCTGCCCCAGTAGTATTGTGCGCGGTTAGAGATTGTGTCGGGCTTCGTTAGGTCGGCACCGCCATTCCCGGTCTGTAATGCTAGCCTATATCCCGCAGGCAGATCGAAGAGCGAGGGAGTAAGGGGCGCTTCGGAGATTTCGAGCAGGTCCACGCTACTAATCGTTTTGGCGACTGCTTCAGTTCTGAGCGTAGTTTCTTCGATCGGATAACCTCGGGGTGCCTTCCCGAGCCACTTGATTTGCAATCGATCTCGGTGGTTGCCGCTGCCGAGCCTAGCGAAGACAAGGCCACTAAATGTCTGCTCTTGGCAGCCGAGTCCTGGCAGATCGATGTACCAGCCGTCTGTCTGTTCTACGCTCGGGGGCGTTGAAGCACCAGGGCTAGGTTCGAACTGAGTTTTAACTTTGACATGGCGAGCGGTGTAATGCGCAAACTGACGGCGCTCACCCGTATCAATGGAGTCGATTGTCACCGTCCGTTCGGCTCCAGACATCTGAGTCAAACGGACTGGACGCGATTTCTTCAACCGGTCTGACCAATCCTCGATCTCGAAAGAGGCGTAGAGTTTGTCTCGTTCATTTAGGTTGAAGCCCCGCTTTTCATCGCATTGTTGAATCACCACCCGACTAGTAGCTTCGGCTCGCGCCCGCTGCTGAATCACAGTCTCAGTCCGTTGCCGCGCACCCTTCACGTAAAGGGTAGTGACTTGCGATAGCCAGTCACCGGACGTGCGGCGGGTTTTAACCATGAGGTCAGGGAGATTAGGGAGAGTGAACTTCGGAAGTCCAACTGATGCAGCAAAGATCAGTACGCAGAAGGCACTGCAGCAGAAGGTGACCAAAGCTCGCATTTTGGCCGTCCACGACGGAAGTTTACAACATCTTTGGCTCTCTGAGTCTGCAGTTAGGCTGCTGCGCCCTCTTTTTTTCCCGTCCTGCCTTTTTCTCCCTTGCCGACCTGGCGACAGCCGCCTTCCTGGCGTGAACGTTCGCGGATTCTTCCTTCCGGGGAAAGACCGGCGCCACAGGCGCCACGGGGCGGCATTGCCATTCTGTCAGAGTTACGCTGGTGGGCGATCATGAAGGGCATTACCGTCAAGCTTCCAGACACGACGCTCCTCCGGTTGAGGCAGAAGGCCCGAGCGACCGGACGCAGCGTGGCCGCCCTGATTCGCGAAAGGCTCGAGGCTGTGCCGCGCCGGGCAGTCGGTCTGTCTATGAGATCACCTCTGATCTTGCGGGCAGTGTGGCAGGCGATCGAAAGGCTGCGACCAACGACCGCCGCAGGTTCGCGCGGTCGTGATCACGACCTGCGACACGGGACCGCTCGTCGCGTATCTAAACCGCAACGACCCATACACCGAGGCTTCGAAATCTTCTTGCGGACCGAAATGACAGGAGAAATTCCGCAGGGCGCCTTCTTCATTTCTCTTGAATCATAAATGGCTATATCAAAGTCTCCTCGAGCGGATATTGATCAAGGCCAGTTCACGGTGGCAAACTCCCACTGAGGGTGCGGGATCAGTGATGTCTTCGGACTACGCATGCGCACGAATCAGATGAGCAGAATCTATCTCGGGCGCAATGTCTATGGATTGGCTGCCGTCATTTTTGGCGTCATCACATTTGCCTGGCGCGACTTGAATGCCTGGCGGGAGATCATGCCGCTCGGCAAAGTCACTCATCCTGAGATTTTCCTGTACACAGCCGCCGCAATCGAGTTGATTGGAGGTTTCGCCATTCAATGGCCACGAACCAAACGAATCGGCGCTTTCTCACTTGGCAGCATCTATTTCATCTTCGCTTTGTTCTCAGTGCCGCAGATCGTTGCGAGACCTCTGACGTATAACAGCTGGGGTGGTTTTTTTGAGCAATTCTCCTTGGTTTCGGGGGCGTTGGTTGCCTATGGGATGACTGGTCCGAACCATCATGAGGGAGCACCAAGGCTGTCGCGGATCGGGTACGTGTTCTTTGGAGTCTGCGTTGTTTCCTTTGCGGTCGAACAGCTGGCTTATCTCTCGGCAACGGCAGAGTTGGTTCCGAAATGGATTCCTCCCGGACAATTGTTTTGGGCGATTGCCACTACGGTTGCGTTCGGGCTTGCGGCCTTCGCGCTGCTTTCAGGGCGCTCTGCTCCGCTTGCGTCTCGATTGCTTACGATAATGCTCGTTGGATTTGGGCTTCTCGTGTGGCTGCCGATTGCCGTCTCGGACCCACATAAATTGTTTAACTGGACGGAGAGCGCCCTAACTCTTGCCATCGCAGGAGCGGCGTGGATCGTCGCGGATTTCCTTGCTCAGAATCGTTCCGTGGCGCTGCATGCTCCGTGACACGCAAGGCTCCACGGAACAATTCCGCCGCAGCATCCGTAGCTCCGCCACTCGCCGGCACCGTTTCCGCCACTGCTCGATTCGTGGAGACGCATGAAACCGTCTAAATAGAAAGACAAGTGGCTTGTTCTCGCTGGGATAGAGGTCCAGAGGATAGAAGCGAAGGAGCCTGCTCACGCACAGGAGTGGATGCGGAGCACCACGGTAGGGGCGGCGGGGAACGCTGGAACGCTCGGAACGCTCTGCGGCCATTGACTCTCGCTCTTGGTTGGGCCTAGTATCCCCCGCAGGTACCCTCCAAACTTACGATTCCCCTTTAAGTGCAGGAGTAACGACGATGCGGCACTGCTTCTTCCTCTTTTTGGCAATCTCCATTTCCCTGCCTCTTGCGGCGTGCTCTGGTGGACCGCCCACGAGCCCCGCCGAGAAGTACCTCTCGGACGCGAGAAACAGCCTAAAGACTTCCGATTTCACCGCAGCGGTGAAAGATCTTGACGAGGCGATCAAATCGGCCGGTGACGACCCCCTTGGCCAGCAAGCCGCCATACTGCGTGTAGCGCTGGTGACCGCGCTCGCCGATACTGGCAAACAAATGGCCGACGCCTACGGCCTCGGCGCAAAAGAGCCTGCTGCCCGGTCGCGCTCCGGTGCCTTTAGCAAAATGCGCGCCGATTACTACGGCATCGCGCGCTCGCGCTTGATGGACGCCATGCAATCGGTGATGAATCAGCGCAGCAAGCTGAGCGGCAACCCGATGCCCGTGCAGATCAATTTTCCCGGTTTCACGGGGGGCACGGATCCCACGGTGACAAAGATCAAAGGCGGCCAATGGGTCGCGGACGGCGAGCGCTTTGCCGCCGAGGCACAGCTGGACCGCAACGCCCTGGCGCGCACCCTTACGGCCTTGGCTGGCGCCGGTTCAGACCCCAGCAAGGGCCAGCAATTCTTCAGCAGCGGCAAGGTGGAGATCGATCCACGCGTCTACTTCATTGAGCTGAGTAGCAGCTTTCTCCAAATCGGTAGCATGTTTGATGCCCGCGGCGTCAACCAACCGGATCAGCTTCGCATCGTCAATCAAGTGGTTCGCGGCAATCTGGATGTTGTAATGAAGTTGGTTGCCGGCAAGCCGGACAAAGACTTGGAAAGTCGCGCGAAAAAGATGCAGGCCGACTGCGACAAGACGCTCAAGAAACTTGGTTCCTAAGCGTGCTCCACCACAACCGTCTTTCAACCGCCCTAAACAGCTGACTGGTTGTTGAATTCACGTTATTGCCACGAAGTCAGAAAGATCGGTGTCCCGCGCCGTCGTGCTTGTGGGTATCCTTGCTGCGAGTTCAACACTTCCTGTCCGTGCGCAGGAATTTCCACGCCGGGAATTCTTTAGCGCACCCGCCCCGATCGCAGCACCCTCACACCCGCGCTTAACTTGACATGTTTTGACATGTATATGCCGTCTTGGGTCGGAAAGGCGAACGACTTCAAGTAACTACGCGCCGCGCCTCTGCAAGTAAGCGTGCGCGAGCTTCTTAATGTGATCTGGGTCAAAATGCAAACCCGTCCGGATCGTCCTATCAGCTTAGGAAAGCCCCGGAGACCACTAGCCAACCGATCGGCGTTGAGCGTGGGAGCCAATACGAGGCAGCGGTTGCTCGGCAGCGGGGATCGAGAAAATCAGAAAAGCTGTGTTTACCGTTCTGCGAGGTAGATTTCGGTTTCAGTGCGTGCTGATTGCAATCATGTCGAAGGCGCGACGAGGGGCAACGGAGAGGCGCAGGTGTTGGTTTCATTCTTCGCCCGCGCCCAGCAAATACGAAGGCCGTTCCGCTAGATCAATACAGAAAGCGTTGCTGTCAGCGTGGTGTTATCATACGTCGCCGAGATTGTCGCAGACGTTGCCACGACAACAATCGATGTGTTCACTGTAAACGTGGCGCTCGTAGCTCCGGCGGGAACCGTCACACTCGACGGCACGCTGGCCGCTGCGTTGCTGCCGGCAAGCGCCACGTTGGCGCCACCTGCGGGCGCCGGCGCACTCAGGATCAAGGGGAACGGAACGGTCTCTATTTCTGCGGCGGTGGGCATGTTTACCGCGGATGGCGCCGGCAACCTCACCAGCGGCAAGCTGGACACGAATGGCGTCGGTACTGGCGCGGCGCTGACCGCGCAAGCGTTCACCGGCACGTACACGATCGGTGCGGACAACCGCGGTGTCATGACCTGGAATTTACCGGGAAGGGCGGTGCAGTTCGCCGTCGCGATGACCACCAACGGCAACGCGCGGTTCATCGAGTTCGACGCTTCGGCCGGATCGGGAACGATCGGTTCAGGAACCATCGAGAGCGCGGACACAAACGCATTCAGTACGGCCAGCATAACCGGTGACTACGCGTTCGGTGTTGCCGGCCTCGACGACTCGAATAATCGAGCGGCGATCATCGGGCGGTTTGCGTCCGACGGGACAGGCACTCTCACCGCCGCCGCCGGGGACCTCAATGCCTATGGCACGCCCTACACTCTCTCTTTTACTGCAGCGAGTTACACCGTGTCCGACATGAAAACGGGCCGAGGCACAATGAACCTCGCGTTCACGTTCGGCGGGACACCGGCAAACCTGAATTTCGTGTTTTACATCGTGAACGCGAAACGGTTATTGGCAATGGAGAGAGACACGGTCACGACGGCGACTCCTTTGCTGAATGGCGTGGTGGTGCAGCAGCAAACGCCCTCGGGAGGCTTCACCAACGCGTCGTTGAACGGCAATCTGGTGATCTATCTCACCGGCAACGTCACCGTACCCGTCGAGGATTGCAAGCCGCCAATCACACCCGTTGGGTTCAGCGTCAGCGAAGACAGTGTTACCGTGGGTGCCGGAGGCGGCGGTGGCGGCACTGTAGTCGTGGAACCTTGCTCGAAGACTAAAGGCGTAGTTGCCCTTGAGCGCAGGGTTGTTGTTCGCCGCTGCGGGCGCACTTGGGCTGGCCGGGCCTGAGGTCGCGGCTCCACACGGGTTGGAGCATCCGGCTGACGCTGCCGTACGGGCGCAACCGGCTCCCCATGTAACGGGAAGAAGCAACCCAAAACACACCATTAGCCGAACATTTCGTTGACGCATCTTTCCTCCACGACCGGTTAGGCGGTTTGAAGCTGCGGCTCTCGCTTCGGGACCGTCGCTACAACCGAGGCACCCGGGAGGGTAGAGCGCCATGTTTCTACTCCGCACCCACAAGGGACGTCGCGGCGCGATTTTGATATCGGGGCAAACGACCTGAGACTCATTTCCGGGAAACACCCGAATCTTCCTGCTACAACGCAAAATGTTTGCTCGCACGGAGAGATCAGGAAGGTATGTTGCTCTTGCACATTGAGGCTGGCTTCACGAACGCATCGACGACAGGGAATGGCCCGCCCGGCCTTGGGATACCGATTCGTGCATGCACGAGTATCCGGTCCTGCCATTCTTCCTCTAAGGGCGGAGAGGGGGGAATTCGCTTCAGTTCTTAGATCATTCAAAAGTTCATGTGGCAGACGAGCTGCCATATTACGGTGCGGGCAGCAGTAGGAGAGTCGACCGGCAACATCAACTTCCGGCGTTTGTCCGTATCTGGTTGAACTCCAGACGGCCTGCGGCGACCAGCATTTGTGCCTGTTCGGCGGGTGACACGCTCCCCGAATTAAAACTCCACACGCAGGGCGCCCTGAATCACGCGCGGTCCGCCGCCTAGGACGCCAGCAGTAGTGCCGACCGCCGTGGCCACAGCACTGCCCACAGTTGCTGTGATTTTGCTGAAGTTCCCGCTGCTCTGGTTCGCGACAGGATTGGCGAAATTAGTGTGGTTAAACAGATTAAAGAAGTCCGCGCGGAATCGCAGACGGACTCTTTCCGTGCCCAGCGGGAAGACCTTGGCCACGGCAAAATTCCAATTCTGCAGCCCTGGGCCGTAGTATTGATTGCGCCCTGAGGTTCCCACTCGCCCGGTAGGTGGAGTCGAAGAGAAGTAGGTTTTGTCGAAGGCCGCGTCCGGATTGCTATTGTCGTGGTGAAGCGGCCCGGTTCCAACGACGTCGGGGCGGTCGTTGAACTGGTTGAAGCCACTGAAGTCGGCGGAGTTGTTAAACACCGTGAAGGGAGTGCCGGACTGGATCGAGACTATGCTGGAGACTTGCCAGCCGCCAAACACCTGGCGATTCACGCCGTTGTTCCAACCTAGGAGCCGGTGACCGGGTCCAACCGGCAAGTCGTCGACGAGCGTGAATACGGCGCGGTGGCGAATGTCGAACGCCGATGGACCGCGTTCCGCGGCGAGGTTCGTAGAATCGGAAAGGCCAGCGCGTTCACCAGTCGAGCCGAAGTATGAGGAACCGTTATCGATAGATTTGCCGAGTGTGTAGGAACCTTCAAAATAGATGCCGTGGCGGCCTTGGTACCTAGCTATCGCCACCGCGCCATTGTAGTTCGAGTTGCCTATACCTACGCCTGTTCCAATCGAGCCGAAGAAGGAATTGGGGAACATCTGGGCGTTAGGTGCTTGGTTGCCTCGCTTAGTGGGGTCGTTCACCGTGACCTCTGGCTGGTTTCTGTCGATGAACAACCCCAGCTTGTGACCGGCCGAACCCTGATAGTCGACTTCCAGAGAGAATGCGCCGCCAAGCTGACGCTGAACACCGAAGCTATACTGGTAAATGTAGGCGCTGCGCAGACTCTGGTCTTCCGCACTGAATCCAACTAGACCAACCTGGTTTGGCTGGCCGATGTTTTTCACCAGAGGAACATTTTGATTTAGCCCCACGGCATACGAGAAGTTGGCAGGCTGCGTCGTGCCAGCCACTTGTGTGGTGGTGAGGTTGAAAGGGGCATTCAGGGCCATGTTGGCAGGGATATTGTTGAAAACCTCGTCATAGCCTACACGGAATCCGCCGCGAATTACGGTGCTGTCATTTCCAAATAATCCTTTAGCGAATCGCGGAGTATAGGCAAATCCGAGGACGGGAGCGACATTGTTCTTATCCGAATTCACGCCGGTGTCGGAAAGCGTAAAGGGCGCCTGGGTATAAAAGAAAGAAGCAGGTCCGCTCTTCGTGGTGTCAATGGCGAGAACTTTGTTCGTGCCCAGTAGAACCGGACCCACCCCAGGGATGAAGTTGGTTGCCTGGTCGCGAACTTGGTGAATGGCTGAAGGGTATTCATAGCGGACGCCATAATTCAGCGTGAAATTGTCCTTCACCTTGTAGCTATCCTGCCAATAGAGATCCCAGGGGTACCGCTGCCAATAAGCCAGCGTAGAGCCAAAGAGGAGCGTTGCCGTATTGACCCTGCCCGCGGCGAAATCGGCAAAGTTGGAGAAATTGAACTGGCCACGCGCAGATCCATCCAGGAACCGGCGGGCATCTTCACGCCGAACGTGGGCGCCCCAGCGCCAGGAATGCTTTGAGGCACCGAACGGGCCGATCAACGACATATTGTCAAAGATCTCATAGGTGTTCGTGCGCCGACCTTGCGGCAGGTTGCTGGTGCTGCCCAAAGGAGCGAAGCCGCCACCGATCCCGATCGTCGGCAGTCCGGAATCAAGTTGATTTGTACTGGCATCCACTATGCCAGGGAGTGGGTTGCCATTTGCATCCACAAAGATCGTCGCGGCGTTAAATCCGGAATCCTGCACGGTGATGAAGGTCTTGTTGCGGGAAAAACCGAAACGGACTTCGTTCAGGAACCGCGCCGAAAAGGTGTGCGTGTAGTCAAGCACGCCGGAGTCGCTGCCAGGCGAGTTGGCGTTGCCGCCAACCAGCGGGAGCGCACCAGGGGTAAAGACGGTGCCGCCATACTGCGCCCACCGTGCGGTAAGGCGATCGTTCTTGGTGAAGTTGTAATCCACCTTGGCGAGCCCGGTCTCATCGAAGGTTGTGGCACCAACGTTAGCTATGAAATTGTTGCTGCCGGTAGAGGCATTGGGATTCGTGGGAGCTGGCCAGAACTGCAGCAAAGACTGCGAGATGGGATCGGTAACCGAGGCGCGTTCGGCGGCGTTGGGAACTCGCGTGCTGCTGACCGTCGGAGCTATCTGGCGGAAGCCCTCATAGGACAGAAAGGAGAACATCGTGTCCTTGAGGATTGGTCCACCAAGCGTAGCGCCATACTGGTTGCGGTGCAGTGGATTCTTCGTTCCGTGGTTCTTGTTGGTGAAGAAATCGGCCGCGTCCAGCACCGAATTGCGCAGATACTCGAACGCGGTTCCGTGAAAATGGTTCGTGCCGCTTTTGGTAACAATGCTCACCTGACCGCCCGTGCCGCGCCCAAACTCCGCAGTGGCCACGCTGGTTTGCACGGCAAACTCTTGCACGGCGTCGGTAATGCGGAAGTTGCCGAGTGCGGAGTTGATTTGAGTATCGATGTTGCTCACGCCGTCAAGCAGGAAGACGTTGGACTGAGAACGGGCTCCGGCCACGTTGAAGCCGCCACCTTGTGTGCCAGCGGCGGAGGGCAACACGCCCGGGGTCAGAAGAGCGAGGTCCAGATATTGGCGGGCGTTCAAGGGCATATTCGATATCACTTCGCTCTCGACGACGTTGCTCAGCGTACTCCTATCATTTTCCAGCAGGGGAATTGCGCCGCCGCTGACTTCTACGGTCTGGCTAACGCTGCCAACCTGAAGCGTGGCCTCAACGTGCGTGATCTGGTCGACTTCCACGACGATGCCTTCCATAACGAGCTTCTTGAAGCCGTCGGCTTCCACGTTTAGCGAATACACGGCCGGAGTCAGTTGCAGGAACTGAAAGGCGCCATTGCTGTCGCTTGCGGCTTCCACCTTGGCGTTTGTCGCGATGTTGACGAGCGTGAGTTTGGCCGACGAAATCACGGCTCCGCTCGGGTCTTTCACCGAGCCGGCGATGCTTCCCGTAGGCGACGCCCAGACCGTCGGGGCGAACATCAACCCGAACGCGCAAAATAGAGCTAACACGACCAAGAAAGGTCTGGATAGTTTCATAAGCAGGGCTCCGTCGAAAGAATCTGGGAATACCGCTAGCAACCTTGATGCCAACGCGGGATGGACACACCTCATCCCTAAGTCCAGGTTTTTTCATGTAATTCCTCATGAGTAATAGAGAATTTAGAATATGAATCGACATAAAATACAATTTTCAGGATTTCTCGCGCCTAAACCGTGTGGTGATAGCTGTACTCGCGACGAAATACCCGTGGCTATGCTCCGTCCGCTCTGTTCACCATGCAATAGACCATCGCCGGGCCGCGTTCCCGGCTGCTCTTCGTTCCTGCTAACGCGTTCTTGCCCAAGGTATTTAGCCGACTGCGTTTTGTCAGTTTTGTCACCTCATAACCTTCTTCAGTCGCGGCGCTTGCTGGGTTCCGCATTTCTATTTTGCTCTGACAGCGGCACATGAGTGCTGAATGGCACAAGAGTATAATCGTGTGGCGATATCGGTACCATCACAGGGTGCAAGTCAGACGGGGATGTTGTGGGTCTTACAATTTCAACCCGCAAGCGCGATGATGTCACCATAGTGGACCTCCGGGGAAGGTCGACTATCGGTGAGAGCGAGCTGCTGGACCGCCATCTACAAAAACTGCTCGCCAGTGGGGCGCGAAAGTTGTTGTTGAACTTAACAGAACTGACCCAGGTCGACAGTTCCGGCCTCAGCATCATTATTGCGACGTGCGCTTCCCTCAGACGTCACGGTGGCGACCTGAAAATGCTACGTCCGAGCGGCCATGTATTGGAGGTGTTCAGGGTACTTCGCCTGCTAGGAACCATCACTAGCTTTGACGATGAGACTCAGGCCCTTGCCAGCTTCCGGTCGCTAGGTCACGCCGCATCGTCATCGTAGAAGCGGGGTCATCTATGACAACTCCCTGCAGCAGCACAGACCAGAAGACTGCGCTCGTTGTGGCATCCGGGGGCGATGTCGATGAACTGCTTACGAATGTTCTGGCCAGCGATGGCTGGACCATTCACCCCGCTGCTGACAATCAACATGCTCTCGCTCTGGCGACAACCGAGCCATTCGACTTGATCGTCACCGGGAGGAAAATGCTCGGCCCAGAGGATGTTGAGCTGCTTCGCAAAATCAGAAGTGCTCGCGCTCACGTCCGCCTGATTATCCTCACCGATAGATTTACTCCAGGGGACGTCATTTCTGCCATGCGCGAGGGAGCTTTCAGTTATTTCTCGGCTCCCTTCGATGCTTCTGAGCTCGCCGCAATGGTGCGAGCAGCCATGGCCTCACCGTGCTGGGATGACGGTATCGAAGTCTTTTCGGCGACGCCCGCTTGGGTTCGCTTGGCGGCCCGCTGCGACATCTCCACCGCAAATCGCTTGGTCCAATTCCTTCGCGGGGTTAGAAATCCCGACATTCCCGAAGGCGTCATTTCCGCTTTCAAAGAAGTCCTTCTGAACGCCATGGAATATGGCGCGAATTTCGATCCCAGCCAACACGTGGAGATCTCGTTCATTCGCGCCCGGCGCGCGGTGGCGTGCCGCGTCAAAGACCCGGGCCACGGCTTCTCGCTCCAGGAGCTTCGCCATGCCGCCCTCAACAACCCAGCCGACGATATGTTGAGCCACGTCGCCGTTCGAGAAGCTCAGGGTCTTCGGCCAGGCGGCTTCGGGCTTCTGTTGGCAAAGAAGCTCGTCGATGAACTCATTTACAGCGAGGAGGGCAACGAGGTTCTGCTTGTCAAGTATGTCGATCCGGCTGTTTCGCAAGTCGCATAGTTTTCAGGTTACCGGTAGTCGGATTTTTGAGGTTCAGAAAACCGTCGCAAAGTTTGCAATGTGAGAATCAGGAGGTGTTGCAAGGGCCAGTTTGGGATCGAGAAATAGTCGGTTCTGGAATAGAGCGGGCCTCGTGATGGGCCTTGAACCCAAGCAATGACTGGGTCGAAAGTTAGACGCTGGTCTGGGGGTGAGAGCGGTACAGGTTTTTAGCGTTTCTCCGTCTTGGGTTCGGCCGAAGGTGAACGGTGTCAGGCTGGGCCACGCTTCTCACGCCCTGCGAGTCGGTTCTCCCCGTTTCCGCCGGAACACTCAAATGATCAGATTTCTGGCCAGTATCTTTCGCGGTTTGTCTTTCATCATCGGCATTACCGCACCTCCTCCCGAGGCGGACCAGCGTTCCTTCGTCTTCATGTGGCTCGGCATAACCGTGTTCGTTCTCGCTTTCTCGACAGTTCTCTTCTATGCGCAATCCCGCGTGCGTCTTCCGTAACGCGCTGACGTTCTAGACCGTCCTGTCACCCCCCCCAGGCTCCGTGCTATCCTGTCGGCCCCGTTTCCGCTGGAGGACTCAATGGATGAGCAGCGGAAGCACGCGATCCTTTTTGCAGCAACGATTCTGGCCGCCCGCAAACTTCACGAAATAGGCGACAAGCTATGCCCGGCGCGGGAATGCGCCATCGCCGACGCAGTCGAAAATGCCAAGCGCATCCTGGAGAAGATCGATGAACGGTGGCCGACAAAATGACGCGCATTATTTCTTACCCTGTAAGGGGGGTAAAGCCCCGTCCTGGAGGGGAAGCAGTAGGAATCCCCTCCCTTCAGGGAGGGGAGGAAGTCAAAGAACTTAACCGGTTATTCAGAAAACTCCAGCCCCACGGCAAAGGTTGTGTTTGAGAGAGTCTCACAGTAAATGACTCGTGCTCTCGCCGACCGTTCGCTCTCGGAAGTTTCGACCAACAAGCGAGTGTCTGGCTTCCAGGGTCGGTCTGTTTGGACGCGCATCCCGCCAGAGCTTACGTTCTCCGTCGAAGCTAACATCAGAGTCAAAGGCTGTGTCGCGCTTGAGAGCATTGCGAGAAATGTCTTGAGATTCCGCTTTTCTTTCCGGTCATCCATCGTGGAGCCCTCCGCAGGACCCAGTCTACCAGCAGAGCCGTAGAGCCCCTGCCCTTGAGGCATGGGGATATGGGGATATCGTGCAACTGAAAGGAACAACACGGAGACTGTCAGCAATCCAAGTAGCGAAACTGGATTTTGTCCTCGATCCGGAGCCGCAAATAAAGAACTTAACGAATAGCGAACCAGGGCGGCTCGAAGGTTGCCGCTAACGGAGACGGTCCGCGAGCCTCAAGCCCAACCGAAACGTTGAAGCTCAATTCGCAGACCTGGCCTTGGCAGTCCCTGAGAAATGAATGGCGATTACGAAGCCATTCTTGCCGTCGTAAGAAACCTTGTGGCCGTCGCCTTCGAAGGCTTCATGTTTGTTCTTCCACATGCGGAAGCCATCGTGGGAGTGCGCATCCCAATATTTCAAGTTGCGAGATCTTTACGGTTCACTCGAGAATTTACCTCTTTCTTACAACTGATTTGCGCTTGAACAAGATCTAGGTTCGAAACCTTCGTTACAATACGCACGAAAGTCCACGAGGTTGGGGCGCATTCCCGCCGCAGCGGTGTTCCGCGTGCCGACCCAAAGCGAGTGCCGCCGCAGCGAAGCAGCCCATCTGGCATTTTTGCCAGTGTTGCTGTCTACCAGACACTCGGTACATGTAGGCGGTGTGCCGCGTCGTTTCAGATGCCAAGATCCGGTATAGGTTTGATTTAAACTGAGGGCAGAAGCAATCGAGAGACCCTTTTGCTGCCCCCGCTGCCTGAAGACCTTCGGCGTGCGACGCTTGTGGCTGGCCAGGAAGGTACAAGTGCAACGCCTCTTTCGTTACCTACCGACGTTGGCCTCGTTTTTAGCAGTTTTCGGAGCGGCCCCCCGCAACCTGCAGGACTCGGCAGCTGGGATCCACCGCGCTCTAGTTCAACCAGCCTCTCCGGTGTCTTCGGTAACGCCTAGCGATGTCACCCGGGCAACGCTCGAGAACGGAATGAAAGTGGTGGTCATCCGAGACCCGCTGGCCCCGGTTGTAACCGTGGAGCAGAACTACCTGGTGGGAGGCAACGAATCACCAGAAGGATTTCCCGGAATGGCACACGCCCAGGAACACATGGTGTTTCGAGGCTGTGCTGGGCTGACGGCGGATCAGATCGCGGCGATTTTTGCCCGGTTGGGCGGATTCGAAAACGCTGACACACAGCAGAACATCACACAGTACTTCTCGACGGTTCCGGCGGCGGACCTGGACATTGCTCTGCGGGTCGACTCTGCGTGTATGCGGGGCATTGATGACTCAGAACAGGAGTGGGAGGAGGAGAAGGGCGCTATCGAGCAGGAGGTGGCGCGCGACCTTTCCAATCCGGCCTATAAATTCCTCAAGCGATTGAACGAGGATATGTTTGCCGGCACGGTTTACACGCACGACGCGCTGGGGACGAAGGAATCCTTCGATGCGACCACGGGAGAAATGCTGAGGCAGTTCTACCGGCGCTGGTACGCACCGAACAACGCGATCCTGGTGATAGCCGGCGATGTGCAACCGGAGCAAGTACTGAACAAGGTCAAAGAGCTTTACGGCGGCATTCCCCGGAAGCAGCTGCCGCCGCGCCCCGAAATCAAATTGGCTCCGGTGAAGTCCGAAAGTTTCACGCTAGAAAGCAATCTCCCCTATTCGCTGGCCTTCATCGCCTATCGCGTGCCTGGCACTGACAGCCCAGATTTCGCGGGGACCAGGATCCTTGCCGATGTGCTCGCGAATGAGCGTGGAAAACTGTACGAAATGGTGCCGCAGGGAAAGGCCCTGCAGACCGATTTCGATCTCGAAGAGACGTATCGGAAGGCAAGCGTAGCGGTCAGTGTCGCGGTGCTGCCCGCGGGTCGTGACGCGGCCTCGGCAGTAGGAGAAATGCGGAAGATTCTTAACGACTATGCAACCAACGGACTGCCAACGGACCTGGTCGAAGCTGCTAAACGACGGATCATCGCCAGAGCCGAGTTTCACCGCAATTCCATTCCCGGGCTGGCTGACGCGTGGTCCGATGCTCTCGCCGGCAGGGGGCTGTATTCGCCGGATGAGGACGTCGATACGGCGAAACTCGTCGAACTGCGAGACGTGAATCGCATCGCAAAGGAGTACCTCACCGACGCAAACTCGATTAGTGCGACGCTAATACCCGTGCCGGGCGGCGAGGCCGTTTCTCAAAAGGGTTTCGGACAAACGGAGCAGGTGACTTCTCCGCCAACCCGCACAGTCGAGCTGCCCGAATGGGCTTCATCACGGCTTATGGCACTTGAACTGCCGCCAACAGCGCCCCTGCCAGTGGAAACGGTACTGCCCAACGGCATTCGTCTCATCGTGCGGCAAGTGACGATAACTCCGACCATTACGGTGCGCGGCAAGGTGCGGCACAACGGCGAGACCGAGGCACCACGGGGCAAAGAGGGTGTCTCGGAGGTGCTCAACGAGCTCTTCTCATACGGAACAAAGACGCTGGACCGCATTGCTTTCCAAAAAGCGCTGGACGAAATCGCTGCCGAGCTGTCTGCCGGATACGACTTCTCCCTTGAGGTACGGAAGGAGGACTTCTCGCGCGGTATCGAACTGCTGGCCGACAACGAAATGAACCCTGCGCTGCCAGCTGAGGCCTTCGACATCACTCAGCGGCAATTGGCGCAATTCATCGCCGGTCGCAGCAAGAGCCCGGGCTATCGAACGGAACGCGCGCTCGCCAATGCCCTTCTGCCACAAAACGATCCTGGCCTCCGCGAGGAGACGCCGCAAACGGTGACTTCGCTGAAGCTCGATGATGTTAAGAACTATTACGCCAAAACCTTGCGTCCGGACCTGACGACAATTGTCGTAATTGGAGACACTACGCCGGACGAAGCGCGAGCGGTCGTCGAGAAATGGTTCGGGTCTTGGAAGGCCATGGGTGCACGACCGGACGTGGAGTTGCCTGCGGTGCCTCCAAACAAACCAACGGCAGCGACGGTGCTCGACCTAACCCAGCTGCAAGATTCCGTAAGCCTTTCTCAAATGGTTCCCATCAACCGGTTCGATCCCGACTACTACGCGCTCGCGCTTGGCAATCACGTCCTCGGCGGAGGTTTTTATGCGACGCGACTCTATCATGATCTAAGGCAGACCACGGGGTATGTCTACAACGTGGATGTTGAACTGGACGCCAGGAAGACTCGCGCCGTTTACACCGTGACCTACGCCTGTGATCCAAAAAACACGGCGAAGGCACACGGGCTGATCGAGCGAGACCTCATCGCCATGCAGAAGGACAACGTCACTCCGGGCGAGCTCGAGCAGGCCAAGGCTCTGCTGCTGCGCCAGATTCCGTTGGCTGAATCGAGCCAGGAAACCATTGCCAACGGCCTTCTTGGGCGTGCTCAAATCGGCCTGCCGCTCGACGAGCCGCAGCGCGCGGCGAAACTGTACTTCGGCATGACAGCAAGCCAAGTGCGGGCGGCATTCGCAAAGTGGATTCGTCCGGATGGGTTTGTGCAGATTGTCCGCGGACCAGCCTCCCATTGACCCAGTCCCGGCGACAGCCGGGATTTGGGCCGACCAGGATTAGCATGGCCGCCCTCTTTTTCGTTCCGCTCATTCTTCAGGACCAGGCTGTTCCAAAAACTCAGGAAAGGGATTTTGGAACGCAATAGGGCTTCTCCTGGGCTGGTGGGCCACTTGGTCACAGCCTCCAGCGCTCCGTGGATTTTTGTCATCGCGACCTGCCACAAGGCGGGAATGCCTCTGCTGGTCGCCTAATCGCGTAGCGTGTTCGCGTCCCCTGTGGGCCGTTCACCGCTTGAGTTCAATTAGTTTCCGGAAGTCCAGATAGACATTCCGGCAAGACTCGCAACCACAATTGCCATTGCAGGGATCAGGACACTCAGGTTTGCAGGTGCAGGGATACCGGGAGATTCCGTCGAAGTAGAAACCCTTGAAGTATTTATAACGGCTCAAGCCCTCTTTCGAGGGACGGTCTGAATATTCCTTACGGATCATGACTCCTCCCCCTCTCCCCCTCACTTCAGTTTCTTGTGGAAGAACGGAAAGGCGGCCTTCAAGAGAGCCTTGCTCCATCGTGGCGGCAGGAGCGGCATGAACTGGAAAACGGAGATCGTGACCAGGATCAACCATAAAACGAACCTGCAAGTCCAGATGGCTGAAAGCCGTCAGGGTCAGGTGGGGCAGGGACTACCTGAAGCATAGGATGCATGGGCAGCGACCATGCCGGTGCTTCCTGCTGGAGTAAACAAACACAAAATCAAAAGTGGGTCAACAGAACTAGGCACCAATTCCGTTCGCCGTCGGCGCGCCCTGTTTGGGAGCGATTTCTCTCCTTTTATTTCCTGTGTTCAAACCCAGTGATCGAACCAGTCCACCATTTTCCGCTGAGCCTGGAGGGGAAACTTGTGAGCGCCGTTGAAAAACAACGTGTCGAACCGCTCCGGCTTGCCGATCGCTTGATAGGACTGACGCAAGCTGTCAACGGCAGCCTTAACCCCGTCGGGAGGAAACAAGCTGTCCTGCTGTCCGTGGACCACGAGGAGCGCGCTCGGCATCGCCAGCGAGCCGATGTCCGGATAGTCCAAGTATTCGAGCAGACCAGGGACCATCCCCGAGGGAACCGTGTAAACCTCGTAGTGAGGGATCAAGTAGCGGAACGAGGTCATCCATCCCACCACGCACGCCGCTTTAATCCTCGGATCGAGTCCGGCGAGAAAGACGCTCCTCCAACCTCCGACTGAAAGCCCCGCACAGGCAATGCGATTCGGGTCGACTTCCGGACGTGTCTGCAAGTAATCCACGGTGCGAATATCGTCCCACACGAGCACGCCGCCCCAGGTGAATCCCGAGTGGAGAATATTCCGGAAAACCGTCTCTTCCGAGCTTCCGGTGCGCTGATTGATTTTGCGAATGATCTCTTCCGGCTCGTGCTTCGAACGATCGTTCGTGCCGCGCTCCAAGTCTTCATCAAGAATCAAGCGGCGCTCGCCGTGATAGAACATGTCGATCACGATCACGGCGTAGCCGCGCTGCGCGAGCAAGGCCGGAAAACTTACGCCGTCGTAATACTCCGTGCGATAGGCGGCGAGCATCGGGTGCTCGTTATCGGTTTCAACCAGCTTCTCCTTGCCCCAGTAGTAAAAGCCGCCGTGGTCATGCAACGCCACGACCGCAGGGACGGGGAATTTGGCGCGTTTGGGAATGAGGAAATAGCAGGGCACTTCCAGATCCGGAGTAGTCCAGAAGTTCAACCGCTCGCGCACGTAGTTGCCTTTATCCACGCGCTCGAGGATCCGAGGCCGAGGGTTTGTCACTTCCGGCCGGTAGGACATGAGCTCGAAGACTTTAGTTCGTGCTTTAGCCTTCCAAGCGTCGAGATCCTGTGGCTGGTGATGGAGAAAAGCAAGGGTCTGGTGCGTCTTTTCCTGTTGGTGCTTAACAAATGGGTACAGATTTCCAAGCGCCGAGCCCTTCCAGCGCTTGCTTTCGTCAGCCGTGGATCCGGCTTGCGATAGTGGAACAAAGGCTGAAGGTGCCTTTTCGGGTCGCCCCGCCTCGACGGCCAACGCGCTCAAGCCCCGCAAAAGCTCGCGTCGAGTAAGTGTTTGCCGCACGGCGCAGCTCCTTTATCGACGTAATCGAAGTCAGTGGTCAATTCTAGCGCCGGCTGACCGCGCCAAAAAGCGGATCGGTCACGGCCACGGAAATATGGAAGCAACTTGTTGCTTGGCGGCCAGACAGCATTCGGGCTGACGCTGCACACAACGGCACGGGAGTCAACCGGAGATCCCACCCATCTCAGTCTATGGCACTGTTGCGGAAGTCGCGCTGATGAGAAGTCTCATCGTGTCTGGGCAATCACCAATTCCTTAGCATGCTCCAGCGCCGCGATGGCTGCCTGGCGTGTGACGAACGGAAACTCTTGCAAGAATTCGTCCAGAGTGTGACCGCCTTCGAGGTAATCGAGTAAGTTCTTGAAAGGCACGCGTGTTCCCAGGAATACTGGTATGCCGCCCAGGATTTCGGGATCACGAACGATAACCTTAGCCCCGGAGTCCATCTCCATTCTCTCCACTACGGATGAGTATATCATTTGTGGGTGCTCGCGCCGATTGGCGCTTCTTGCCTTGTCAGGTACCGCCGCATTTCTCGTCTACTAGTCGTTCACGGCCGCGCCCACCGGTAAACACTTGGCGACTAATCATTACCTATCTGACCGCGCTGCTGTCGCCGATCGCCTAGGCAGAATCTTGTCGCCATGCGGGTTCGAACATCACTACCGACCACTCGCCTGCTGCGCACCGATAATCGAGGGGTTCAGGTCGAGATCTACACAGCCCGACATCGCGGCCATCTTCAAGTCATCGAAGACCGTGAATGCTTTGTTACGTTCGATTGTCTCGGCAATGCGACAACCCAGCCGCAAGAAGCGCACCAGTCTGACCCGATAGTGCATAGGCGGCGTGTGTCACTCGACTGAGTCGAGCTCGTTTTGTAATTCTCGGTTTTTGGGGCCAGCTAGGGTTACCATGGCTGCCCGCTCTTTTCGCTGCCTTTCTTGCTTGTGGACTGCATTGTGGAGTAGACTCCACATATGGAAATAGTGCAGATCGTCCTCGACAAAAAGCTGTTGCGCGCAGCAGATGAAGCCGCCCGTCGCACCAAGCGGAACCGCTCCGCACTGGTGCGTGATGCTCTCCGCGAGCACCTGCGGCGATTAGCAATCCGCGATCTGGAAGAACGCGACCGCGCCGGCTATTCCAAACAGCGGCAGACCCGCGATGAGGCAAGCGCGTGGGAAGCGGAGGCTGCGTGGCCGGCAGAATAAGCCGAGGGGACGTTCGGCTTTACCAGTTTTCAACACCTGACAAGAAACGGCCTGTCGTGGTTCTCACGCGCGATAGCGCCGTTCCGTATCTATCCACTGTTACTGTGGCGCCGATCACGACCGCGATTCGCGGCGTGCCGTCCGAGGTTCTCCTCACGGAGGATGATGGCATGAAAACGCACTGCGCCGTAAATTTACACAATGTCGTGACCGTAACCCAGAATCGCTTAGGAAAACGAGTTGCACAGCTCAGTTCCCTAAGAATGGCGGAAATTTGTGCAGCGTTGCGCTTCAGCCTCGGTTGCGACGGCAGCTAGCTTGGACCCTGTAGGTACTGTTCAAGGCCTGCCCCCATCGTTCTTACGATCGTGCCGTTGGCGTCGTCGTCTTTGAGTGCCCAGACAAACGCGCCCCCCAGACCGCCCGGCTCCCGTAGACGTACGTAAGCTGTCTTCAGCCACACGGTGACGGGATCGTCGTAGGACCAAAACGTTTGCCCGATGAGCGTGCGATACGTGATTACTCCCGGAGTCTGCAGTTGAGACTCCCACGCCTAAAGACCGGGGATTCTTTGGAGTTACTAAGCAGCATTGCTGCTCGTCTCCAACGATGTTTCCTGCTTCACGGGCACATGCTTGAGTTCGCACCCAAGTCTTACTGTGCCTCCACAGGCGGATACCGAGCGTCCCTCGGCTAAGATTCGCAAACCTTCGACAAAGATATTGACGACAGCGTTTTCGTCTCGCTGGTGTTCCGTGCTGCAATGGCGGCACTTCCAACGGTCTTGGAGTTTGAGTTCGGCGTTCTTCTGATGGCAAACGCAGCACAACTTCGATGATGGGAAGAACGTGTCTACCTTAACGAGCGTCCTTCCATACCACTTGCATTTGTATTCCAGCATGCGGATAGAGTCACCGGAACCAGCGTCAGCGGCTGCGAACACTGATTCGTCATGGATACACCTCCGGACGGAAGCCACGAAATGCACGCGACTATAGACCTCTTTAGTGGTCGTGGCCACCGTAGTAGTCGCGAAGGAGGTCTTGCGCAGCGGCGCTGTGGAGCAATGTGGGGCTGCATGCGTCACAGACGAATGCGCGAACCGCGAGGCGCTGGCGAAGGATACTGCCGCGCGGGAAGGGGCGCAGCAAAATCCACGCCGCTAAAGGCTTTGGTCCTGAGAAGCTTCGCGATTTGCACTCTGACGTGTTGATCGCACTGACCGCCAGATCCTTAGATCCTTAGGAGCGCGCCGAGTCACCTCAAATCGAGCGGATTTCGAATTGATCGCCAGCTGTGGACAAAGTGCTTATTCGTAGCGCAGCGCCACCATGGGATCGACTCGCGAAGCGCGCAGCGCCGGCACATAGCACGAAGCCAGCGTGACCAGCAGCAGGATCATGGGTACGAGCACGTAAGTAGCCGGATTGGGAGTCCCTAGCCCGATCAGGCCGGCGGCCATAAGACGCGCAACCGCGATGGCTGCCACGCCGCCCACTCCAATACCGGCGAGCGAGAGAACGAGGCCCTGGCGCAGAACCATGCGCAGTATGTCCGACTGGGAGGCGCCGACGGCCATGCGGAGGCCGATCTCGCGCGTGCGTCGCCCGACCGAGTACGCAACAAGGCCGTAGAGACCGATCAGCGCCAGCGTTAGGCCCATGGCTCCCATGGTGCCGACAATCTCCATGATCATGCGGGGGATTGCAATGGCGCGTTGTTGGTAGAAGTTGGCGAAGGTGCGTACGTTGAACACGGGCTGGTTGGCGTCGAGGTCGTGCACGATCTGACGCAACGGAGCGACAACGGAAGCAGGATCACCCATCGTGTCGGTGAACATGACCATGCGCGTGGCTTGGGTCTGTGCGAAGGGCAGATACAGGAAAGGCGTAGGCGACTCGCCGAGGAAGGTGTATTTGCCGGTCTTGGTCACTCCGACTACTTGCGCCCACTGGTCCTCCTTGCTCTTGAGCTGCAAGCGTTTGCCAATCGGGTCCTCACGCGGCCAATAGGTATCGGCAAACTGCTGGTTGACGATCGCCACAAGTGGTGCGGCCTCTTTGTCGTTGGCGCTAAAGGTGCGACCGCGGATGATAGGCGTCTGCATCACGTCGAAGTAGTTCTCATCGACTATGCTGGCGAAGGCCGAGGCGTTCACCTGGCCTTTAGGGAACTGGTAGGCCTCTGGGATGAAGGTTTCCATGTCCTGGCTGGGAGCGAGAGGCATCACCTTTCCCAGTGTAACCACTCGAACTCCCGGCACAGCGCTCGCGCGATTCAGGAGGTCTTTGTAAAAGTTGCGGGTCTGTGCTTGGGTGTAGCGCACCAACGAGGTGTCGAGCTCCATGGTCAGCAAGTGGTCGGTGCGGAAGCCCGGGTTCAGGACGAGGATCTTGCGGAAGCCGTCCATCAGCATGCCGGTGGCGATCAGCAGAATCATCGACAGTGCGACCTGGCCGATCACCAGGACATTGCGGCCGAGCATGCGCCGCCTAACAGCAGCGCCGGGCTCGGCGCTCTTTAACGCCGGGACCAGATCGCTCTTCGAGGTTTGCAAGGCGGGAACCAGGCCGAAGATCAGGGCGCTGGCAATCGCGGAAAACAGGCTGAACAACAGGACGCGGTGATCAAGCTGAGGAGATATTACGACCGGAATGTCGGTGGGAATGCGTATGGTCTGCAGGAAGCGGATGCCGCCGTAGGCGAATGCGAGTCCGGCGATGCCGCCCAGTAAGGCCAGCAGCAAGGATTCGATCAAGAGCTGGCGGACCAGGCGAGTGCGGCTGATGCCCAACGCGATGCGGATGGCCACCTCACGCGTGCGTGCGCGGGCACGACCGAGCTGGAGGTTAGCGACATTCGCGCACGCGATAATAAGCACCACGGCCACCAGCGCCATCAGCATGCCGATGAGGTAGGCATCGGGGGGCGACGACTGAACGCGCGCCTGCAGTTCCGTGCGAACCCCCACCACACGATTACGGTCGGCCTCGGAGTGCAATGGCTTGAGGCTGTTCCACAGGGTAGCCAATTCGGCCCGCGCCTGCTCGCGCGACACGCCGGGCTTAAGGCGACCCTTCACATCGAAAGCACGATTGGTGCGGTCCTCAAGCGGGTTCTCGGGCAGCGCGTTCAGGCGCTGCCACATCATGAGCGGCACGTAGAAGTGAGGTCGAACGTACTCGTCGACGCCGGTGAAGGGTTTCGGGGCGACGCCGATGATGTTGAAGTCTATGCCGTTGACCCGCATGGTGCGGTTCAGGACCAAAGGGTCGGCAGCGAACTCGGTGCGCCAGAAATCGTAGGCCAGGATCACAACGGGGTTGCGCCCCGGGACTTGCCCCTCGTCCGGCAGGAAGCCTCGGCCGAGCACGGGTCGAATGCCCATCACTTGGTAGAAGTTGTCGCTGACCATCACGCCGACGCGGAGCTGAGGAGTCTCACGTGCCGATTTCGCCACGCCAAAGGCGGAGAGCTGTAGCGCGGCCAGGCCCGCGAAGGACTGCGAACTCTCGCGAAAATCGCGATAGTCAGGATACGACACGCCGCCGATGCCCTCCGAAAGGTTCGGGCGGTCAGTGCTGACGGTGACCACACTGCTAGGTTCGAGGACGGGCAGCGGCCGTAGCAGGAGTGCGTCGGCTAAGCTGAAGATGGCGCTGTTGGCGCCGATACCCAGCGCGAGCGACAGTGCCGCGATAGCGGTGAAGCCGAGATTTCGAGCCAGCAGGCGGAGGGCGTGACGGATTTCTTGCAACATAGATGTTAGTACGCAGGCTTTCTGGCGGAAGTTCCACCGAGTTGGGTTCCCAAGGCGCAAATCCCTTGCGGCGGTTCTTACCGCTCGGCTGGCGTGGTATAACCACACCAGCTCCTATGCGGCCCCAACCTATCCGACACCATCTGCCGGATCGGCGAAAGCGCGGCGTTCGCTGGAGGCAGGGTTCTCCATTCCCATCGACAGAGGTCTTAGCAAAGACCTCTGATCGATGCGGAGTATCACAATGGTCGATGCGCTGTATGACCTAATTGGCGGGAGACAAACAGTCTGGGCGGCTACTGATTCCTTCTACCGAAGAGTCCTGGCCGATGAAAGTGTCAGCCACTTCTTTAAGACCACCGATATGGGGCACTTGCTTGCACGGCAGAGTATGTTCATCTCCATGCTCCTCGGCGGACGCGTCGTATATATATATACAGGCAAAGATATTACCGCCGCCCATGCACAGCCGCGGGAGCAGGGATTGAACGACACTCACTTCGATGCTTTTCTCAAGCACTCTCGCGCGGCGCTCGAGGAAGTGGGCGTCAAGGCTGACAAGGCGGAGAAAGTCATGAAACTCTTGGAAGGCAAGCGCGGCGCAGTCCTGAATCGCTGACTTGTGTTTTTTTTCACGCGGCAATGCTACGACAATTGGCAGGAAAGCGAGATCACTTTTTATCGCGTATAGACGGTGTCCTCCCCTTGACATTCTACTAGAAAGGCCCTATTCTCCCCTAGAATGTCTACTAAAGAGGAACGCGAACGCATCGAACTGTTGCAAGGCACGCTGGACCTGCTGATTCTCCGCACGCTGCTACGCGGCCCGGCGCACGGCCACGCCATCGCCAAAACAATCGAATTCAACTCCGACGAAGTGCTGCAGGTCGAGCAGGGATCGCTGTATCCGGCGCTGCACCGGCTCATCAAGCGGAGATGGATTTCGGTGGAAGAGGGCACTTCGGAGAACAACCGGCGGGCCAAGTTTTACCGCCTGACACGGAAAGGCCGGAAACAACTGAAAGTGGAAACCAGCAAGTGGGACAAACTGGCGGGAGCGATAGCGCGGATTCTCCGGCCGGCTGGGTAGGGAGGGCGCGTCATGAGGCGAGGCAGGCGAATACTGGAAGAGCTCGATCGAGACATTCGCGAGCACATTGAGAGAGAAACGCAGGACAACATCGAGCGCGGGATGACTCCGGAAGAAGCGCGCTATGCGGCGGTGCGTAAATTCGGGAACGTGATGCGAGTGAAGGAAGATACGCGTGACGTGTGGAGAATCGCCTGGATCGAGGAACTGTGGCAAGACATCCGCTACGGCCTGCGCATGCTGCGTAATTCTCCGGGCTTCGCCGCTGTTGCTGTTCTTACGCTCGCGCTGGGAATTGGCGCCAACACAGCCATTTTCAGCTTGATTGATGCGGTGATGCTGCGCTCGCTGCCGGTCGAAAAGCCCTCGGAGTTGGTCGTGCTGCGATGGAGCGCGCGCAAGGCGCCGCGGATTAACGGTTACATGTCTTCGGGCGATTGCCCAAGCAATCTGCGCTTCGGCGCGGCAAATCCCTCCGGGTGCTCGTTTTCCGAGCCGATGTTTCGCGAGATCAGGAATACAAACCAGTTCTCGGGAGTGGCGGCGTTTGCCAACGCAGGTCCTCTGGCACTGACCGGGAATGGTCCGGCGAGCATGATCAGCGGTCAACTGGTTTCCGGAGACTTCTTCAACACGCTGGGATTGAGAGCTGCGGCGGGCCGCGTTCTGGAATTGAGCGACGACTCGCCGACGGCAGCGCCCGTGGCGGTGCTCAATTATGGTCACTGGCAAAGCTCCTTCGGCGGGGCCCGGGACGCGGTGGGACGCACGATTGAGCTGAACGGAGTGGCTTTCACGATCGTCGGAGTCGTCGAGCAGCGGTTTACGGGGATTACGCCAGGAAGTGACTACGACGTTTGGCTGCCGCTCGCAGCCGGGCTGCGCATTAGCGATCCCCGGATGTGGGACAACCGGCAGGACAAAGTTACGTTTTGGTGGCTAACCATCCTCGGTCGGCTGAAAGCCGAGAGGCCCATCTTGCAGGCTCAAGCCGCAATTAGCGGGATATTCCGCAACGAGATGCTGCACGGATCCATACCGCTGTTCGAGGCGGGAGGAATGCCGGGCCCTCCAGAACCGCGAGGTGGAGGAGGGCCTGCGTCGAGACAAGTAGTTATAGGCGGCCCGGCGCCTGCCGGCGCGAGAGCTGTGCCGCCACCACCAGTCGGGGGTTCGCAAAGCTCTGTAGTAGTTGGCGGCGGCATGCCTCCGGCCGCGGGGGGCCAGGGATCTGCCAGGGTTCCGGCCCCGTCCGCGCCGGTTGCACAAGGTCAAGCGCCTCCCGATACGCCGAACGAGCCAAGGACCTTCTCGAAGCCTGACGATGAGCCGACCGTAACTCTTGTGAATGCGCAGACGGGATTGACGGGGTCGCGCGGGCGATTTGCGAACCCCTTGTACGTACTGATGTTCGCGGTGGGAATTATTTTGCTGATTGCCTGCTCGAACGTCGCGGGACTGATGCTGGCTCGCGGAGCAGCGCGGCAAAAGGAGATGGCATTGCGGCTGGCGCTCGGGGCGGGGCGAATGCGAATCGTGCGCCAGCTCTTGACGGAAAGCCTGCTTTTGGCAGCGACTGGCGGCATTTTGGGAATCGTTTTTGCGTCGTGGGGCTCGCATGCGATCGTTTCTTTCGTATCGAACAATCAGCCGCGGCCGCTGACGTTTGCAACGGGGCTCGATCTTCGCGTGCTGGGGTTCACCGGTGCCGTTTCTCTTCTTACCGGAGTCCTGTTCGGCCTTGCGCCAGCTTTTCGCAGCGTACGTGTGGATGTAACTCCTGCATTGAAGGAAGGATTCAGCGCTTCGACGAAAATTTCCCGGGGCGGCGGGAGAAGGTTTAGCATCGGCAACGCGCTGGTGGTGACCCAAGTGGCGCTGGCGATCGTGGTGCTGGTTGGCGCTGGCCTGCTGGTACGAACGCTACAAAACCTGCGCAGCCTTGACGTGGGTTTCGATTCTCACAACCTCGTGATTTTCGGAATCAACCCGTCGCTTGCGGGTTACAAGGATGCGCAGATCGATAGCTTTTACCGTGATTTGCAGGGCCGCCTTACGGAAACGCCGGGCGTGAAGTCAGCAAGCTACTCCATGGTCCCTCTGCTGAGCGGCGCATTGATGGCAACGATGTTCCACTGGCCGGGAACTCCTCAAGATCGGCAGTCAGAATCCGATGTGCTGGAGGTCGGACCGGATTTCTTCAGCACCATGCAGATTCCCTTTGTTGCCGGCCGCGGTTTCGACTCTTCGGACTACGGAATCGCCGCCCAGGCGCGTCAATCATTGTTCAGCGGTAGCAAGCAACCTGCTGTACCGACACCCGTGATTGTGGACCAGGCGTTCGTCGCAAAGTTTCTTGGGAAAGAGAATCCTTTGGGAAAACGCTTTGGCCAATCCACTGCAAGCCAAGATGGACCGGCGAGTCCGGGCTATGAAATCATCGGCGTGGTTCGTGACACGAAGTATAACGATCTGCGGCGGGAAATCAGTCCGAAGATGTACGTGCCGCTGAGCGCCTTGGCCGCGTCGTTCGAGGTGCGCACGGCGGGCGATCCACAAGCTTTAGTTCCCGCGATTCGGCGCACAGTGGCGCAGATCAATCCGAACTTGCCGCTCCGCGACGTCACGACGGAATCACAGCAAATCGACCGCTTGCTGTTTCAGGAACGGCTTGTGGCGGAATTGTCGGGCCTCCTTGGCCTGCTGGCGCTTGCGCTGGCGTGCATCGGGCTCTACGGTTTGCTAGCTTATGAGGTCGCGCGACGAACACGCGAAATCGGCATTCGCACAGCCCTGGGCGCGCAAAGAGGGGATGTGTTGCGCCTGGTGGTGAAGCAAGGATTGTCGCTGGCGCTGGTGGGGGCCGTAGCTGGCACCGGAGTGGCGATGGGCGTGACGCGCTATCTGAAATCGATGTTATATGACGTGAAGGCGGACGATCCCGTAACAATAGCCGTGGTTGGGACCCTGCTGGTACTGGTCGCGCTGGCAGCGTGCTTCCTGCCGGCGCAGCGGGCGACGAATGTGGATCCCATGGTTGCGTTGAGGTACGAATAGCGCGTTGGTTGAGATTATGCGTGGCGGGTCAGTGTGAGACCGTGTCATTGAACACGCTAGTCTTCGAGACGGAATCGCCGGTCACGAACTCGAGCATGTGCCTCCTGAAGCAGGAAACATCGTTGGAGACGAGCAGCAATGCTGCCTAGTAACTCCAAAGCATCCCCCGCCTGTAAGGCGTGGGGAGTCTCAATCCAAGTCTTTTCAAAAGAAGAAGAAAAAAAGCCGAAGAAATAACAGTACCCGCTGGCGAGTCTCGGCTCGCTTCCCTGGCCGTTTGGCCAGTAGACAAATGGAGCAGACCCGGGTAGATTCGCGCCACGGTTGGGCGAATGCCTCAATGTGAATCCAAGGTGTTCTTCCCTGACGGCTCCACGCAGCCGCCGCAGTTCAACGATTGCCCGCGACGAGCCGAAACCACGCGCAGGCTGTCAGGCTTTAAGGTCGTAAAATTGTGCACGAGGTGCGCGAAGGTGTGGGACGAAACAGACTTTCTATCGGTTGGTACATTTCGCGGTGAAAAGAATAATGAAGTTCGCGGAGAGAAAAAATTGAGCAATGAACGTCCGCGTACTATTGCTTTCACCCCACGATGAGCATACTGATAAAGCCCAACGCAGGTTGATGAGGTCTCCTTGCAGTGCGTCCCTGAGCAGTCCGGTCGCAACACACGTCGATACCCGCGCATTTCGTTGCCAAAGGGTATGCCTGTAAGTTGGTATGGGGCAGACCTTCAACTCTTTTCCCCTGTCAAAACGTTAGGCATGGGAGGATTGTTCATCTCCACGCCCAATCCACCGCCCGTGGGGACAGAACTCAGGATGGCATTTGAAGTGCCCGGTGGAAGCGTACGGGCAGGTGCAATCGTGCGAAACATTGCCCCCGCCGAAGGCTTTGGTGCCGAGTTCACCCGCATAGCCTTAGGAGACAAGATCTTGCTGCAAAAGTTGATGAACAGATTGCTGCGTGACTTTGTATGACGTTTTCTAGAGCCCGCTCGGGCCTTTGCTTTTTTCCAGCCAAACTGGATTCGTGCATAGCGTTTCTGTTTTATCCACCCCCCGGTACCTAATCGGCACCGAGGCATCACCCTTCAAAATTCAGGTCTTTACCCGATGGAGTGCTACCGTAAAAACCTGCAAATAAGGACTAAATAGCTGGGGGTTCGCTGACCCATGCCCAAGGACGTGAGGACATGCTGCCACACCTGATTGCAGTGGCGCTTACTGCGGGTACGATTGTGGTTCCCGTGTGCCTGCTCCGCTTTGTGTATCGCTTCGTGAAAAAGCCTGCAACTCGGCGATAGGCCAGCTTGCCAGCGTCGATGCTACCGCAATTCGCTATCTGCACGTTTTCCTGCGCTAGTGGTGCTGGTTCGCTCCGCTGGTCATCCGTGCAAAGCCCGGCTCCGCACTGTCGCCACTGAATCTGAAGGAGTCAAGATTGTCGTAAGCTGTAAGAGTAAAGTGGGGCGAACCTTGGCCCCACTTTGACGGGCAAACAGGTAAGAACCACATTGTTTTGGCACGTATTCTTTCGGACAAAAAATTGGTGATACGCTACCGCACGATCGAAATCTCGCCATGGAAGCCCCTGCCCGAAACCCCAGGACCCGCTTCGGTCCTTTCGAAGAGGATTCGCGTTCGGGCGAAATGTACAAGCACGGCATCCGCCTGAAGCTTCAGGACCAACCTTTCCAAGTGCTTGCCCTGTTGCTGGAGCGTCCCGGTGACGTGGTTACGCGCGAGGACCTTCGTCAGAAACTCTGGCCTGCAGACACTTTTGTTGACTTCGATAACGGACTGAACAGCGCCATCAAGAAACTGCGCGACGTGCTGGGTGATTCGGCTGACGAGCCCGCTACATCGAGACGCTGCCCCGCCGTGGGTATCGATTTATCGCGCCGGTCGCCGGAGGAGGTGGAATAGCGACAGGCACTAGCCCCGGTCCGCGTGCAGCAGCGCCGTCGCACCGTCGAAAAGTGGTCGTGGTGGTGGCCGTCGTAGTGCTCGCAGCGGGAATAGCCGGAGGAATAGCGTGTCGCTCGCGGCAGGCGCGTCGGCTGACGGACAAGGACACAATCGTTCTCGGAGATTTCGCTAATTCCACCGGCGATTCGGTCTTCGATGGAACGCGAAAATGCTATGAGTCAGTGTTGCTATGCCCGAATATTGCGGCTATCGTAGGGAATATTCAGGTATTCGTGTTTCCGGAATTTGCGGTTTGCATGGCTTGCGGTGTCGCACAGTTTGCCTACCCGGAAGCGGAGCTGCGTGCGCTCGCGAAACTGCTGGTGGTTGATTCAACCTGCCGGGGAATAGCGCGGAATCCGTAGCAGAGCTTAGATGCTATTGACCATTGCACGCAGCGCAAGGGTCACTGCAGCTCAGGCCCATGCAGCAGGCAAAGCAATGAGAGTGAGACTATTCTTCGTACCGTTACTACTTTTCGCGCTGGCCTGCAGCGGTTTCGCTCAAGTGGACCACGCGCTGATCAAGAACAAACCTGACGCCCCGTTGCACATTACTGAGGCCCATTGCGGCCAGAATGCGCAGGGGAGCTACTGCTCCGCAGCGCTTGAATTCGGAGACACCAAGGAAACCTGGGATGGTTACGGTCTTCTCTGGACTCTAACGTTCGAGAACGGTAGCAAGGCGACCGGCCGCCAGGCTACCGATCGGAGCATCGAACGGACGGGAGACCCCAGTGGCTCTTATAAACCCAGTGGCCGCTTTTACAAACCCCGCGAGATAGTGGACATAGGTAACGGAGTGATCGGAGGGACAGGGTTCGGGATGAAGGACCGGGATGGAAAAATACTTCGCCTTACTGATGCTCAGGTCGAAGTTGAATTTGTGGTCAACACAAACGGGACTGTATGGGGCGACAGCAAGTCACCCAGCTATCTGCGGATGATGGCAAACCGTAAGGCTGCCAAAGAAGGATCGCAGAAGGCGGAGCCGCCTCCCCATCCGTTGCGCTGGCAGAAGCCTCGCGAGCCTTCCGTGTCTCCTGAACTCGCTCGAGCTCTTCGACTGCCCTGTAGAGCGCGCGACTTGTCGCCGTCGAATATCGCGAGGTGCGATCGAGGCAGTGAACCACACGAGCAAGGTTATACCCTGGCTCAGGTTGCTCGACTTGTTCGAGTGCCACAACGCGACCGTAACGGGCGGTCTCAACGACGATTTTCTGGACGAGGAGCTCTTCCAGGCGGGCTTGTAGTATTCCCGTAGGCCCCCAGCCAGCTCCTGGATTTCCGCAATCGTCTCGGGCGCGGCTCCGTGAAGATACTGCTTCACGAAAATCCCGCGCGTCGTGGCATTCATAAAGAGACACCGTGCGCTTGCTAGTGGTCGACAGGTGTACGGGCGCGCGTCTCAGCTGACGTACAGAGATACTCCCGATAGGAGCACAGTTGGTCCAGCAGATCCTTTGAGTTCTCGAGAATTTTTGCTTTCTCTGCTTCGCCGACGAGCAGGATGATGTAGTCATCGCGACCGGGATTCATATCCAGTATGAACGGATACTGCTTGCTGAAGCCGTGCCCGCCGATGTCGGCGTCCTTAAGCCCTGGCGCATAAAACATATAATGAGGCATGTTCATAGTGACGGGTCCAGGTGCGCTTGTATAGCCACGCATGATCGGCGCAATCATGTAGGCAACCCCGGTGCGCAATGGGTTCGCGTACCCTGGCGTTCCGAACCGGCTCGTCACTGCCTCATGAACCTGCTTGGAGTCCATACCCCGGGCTCTCAACTCGGCGGCATAGAAATAGTCTTGCAGCAGGGTCTTTGAACCTTCGGCGTCGTAGCAAACCGGCCAGTAAATATCGTCACGAAACGGCGGACTCGCCCATTGCCAGTCGCTTCGCACCACAATGCAACTTACGCCATTTGTTCCCTTGCGGCTTAACACATAACCTTTCGTCGGGTCCAAGACATAAGCGGCTGCACTGTCCCGCACGTGTGGAGGCGAGGCGCTCAAAGCAAAGCGGATTTCCAGCGCCTCCGGCATTTTCTCCAGCTTCGGAGGCCGGTCAGAAACGCTGCCTCCAGCCTCCCTCGTTTGTGCAAGGCAAGTCATACAGGATATGACTCCGAAGATTAGAAACTGCGAAACAAGCTTTGTCATTTGGTTTGTCTCCACGGGAAGCACAGTTCTTGGTTGAAGCCGTTCTCAGACCACACGCTACCTTTGCCGTGTTGCAGTTGGGCAGTAAAGGCCAGATGGCCAAACCATAGATATTAGGCAAAGAGGTGAAGGAAAGAAATGACCTAATTGCGCCGCTTGCGCCGCTAGACTTATAACGAAACATAGATTTCACCGGTGAACCAGTCTACTCGGCTCGTCGTCAGGCCGACCTCGTTATGACATCAACGGGTGAAGCGGGGACCAGGACAACGACGGGCCGAGCGAACGAACGATTCGTCCCAGATAAGTCTCCATCGCACGAGCTAGCAGTGAGATGAGTGCTGGCCAGCGGACGCCAGAAAATTGTAGGCTATACCCGCCAACAAGGCCCTACGTCTACGGGTAGCAGGAGCGAAATCCCTCGTGAGAAGAGTGATTCATCTTTTGACTCATGTTTTGACTTCTGTTTTTCTGTTTAGCTTTGTAGCGGCCGCGCAGGGGCAGGAGTGGAAAGCCCCTACGGCGATGAAGAAGCTATCCAATGGCCTGACCGTGGCGGTCTCCGAGGACCACTCCGCGCCGACCTTCGGGCTGTGTATCAGCTATGGGATTGGCTTCCGTCTGGAACCGCAAGGCCGCACCGGCTTCGCCCATCTCTTCGAGCACATGATGTTTGAAGGCACGCCCGATGCGCCTAAGGGTGTTTTTGACCGCGTGATCGAGGGCGGAGGCGGCTTCAACAATGGCGATACGCGTTACGACTTCACCGAGTACATCGAGTCGGGACCAATCTCCACGCTCGATCCTGTGTTGTGGCTGGAAGCCGACCGCATGAAGACCCTGGATTTTTCTGTCAAGAACCTGGATAACCAGCGCAGCGTGGTTGAGGAGGAGGTCCGCGTCAACGTCCTTAACCAACCGTACGGATCCTTCTACTGGCTCGACCTGCCGCAAAAGGCTTTTGACACGTATCCGAACGCGCACAATTTCTATGGGGATTTCAAGGACCTGGATGCCGCGAATATCGAGGACGTTAAGAAATTCTACGAGCAGTACTACACGCCGAACAATGCTGTGCTGGCAATCGTGGGCGACGTGAAAACCGCCGATGTATTCGACAAGGCTGAAAAATATTTTGCGGGTATTCCTTCCCGGCCTACTCCACCGCGACCGGACGTCAACGAGCCGCTTCAGAAAAGTGAGCGACGTTTCACGGAGTCCGACAAGCTGGCCAGAATTCCCGCCTTCGCCATCGGCTACCACATGCCATCGCGCAGCTCTCCCGACGCCATTGTAGGCGCGGTTACCGCGGAGTTGCTGCACAATGGACAAGCTTCGCTGCTGTACCAGGCGCTAGTGAAAGAAAAGCAGGTAGCAGTTTCGGTCGACGGCGGCATGAACTGGCCGCTCGGAAATCCGTTTGAATATAACGGCCCGACGCTCATGACTTCCTTCCTTGTGTATCCGCAAAACGTCACTGAGGATCAGCTCCTGGCGGCCTACGACGGAGTCATGGCTGAGCTCGCGCGAAAGGGCCCCAGCCGCGAACAGGTCGAGAGTATCGCGGCCAAGATGCGCTCGGACTGGTACAGTCAGCTGGAGATTCCGATCGACCGAGCTTCGGCCCTGTCGCATGCAGTGTTGTTCGAAGGCCATTTCGACAGCGTTTACCAGATACCGGACCGCGTAGCCAAAGTCACGCCGGAAGAGGTTCGCAGCTTCGTTGCCAAGTATCTGGTACCGACAAACCGCACCATCATCAACCGGGTGCCGACGCCGGCAGACAAAACATCCAGCGGCGCCCGAGGTGAGAAATGAAAAATGCGCTCGCAGTGATGTTTGTGATGCTGTTTGCGGCCGCCGCCCACGCGCAAAAGGAAGCGCCCTTGCCCAAGGATCTGCCTCCGTATGGGACACAGCCTTCGTTTCAGCCGCCGGAAGTCAAGGTCGAGAAATTCGAGAACGGCTTGACGCTATGGCTGGTGGCTCAGCCAGGTCTACCCACAGTGTCCTTCCGTATCGTGGTGCTCGGCGGACTCGCGCTGGACCCAACGGACCGACCCGGCTTGTCAGAGCTTCTTGCCAGGGCGCTTAATCAAGGTACTAAGACCCGGAATGCGAAGCAGATTGCAGAGGAGATCCAGTCGGCTGGAGGCGACCTGAGTGTGCGCGCGGACCGCGACGCCATTTTCGTCAGCACCTCCGTGCTTTCCTCAAAGACCGAGCTTGCGGCGGGCCTGCTTGCCGACGTGCTCGAGAACGCTTCCTTCCCCGACAGCGAGGTAGCACTGGCCAAGCGCAATTTAAGCGATTCGCTGCGGCAACGCGAAGCCCAGCCCGGTTTTCAGGCGAACCGGGCTCTCGCGCGCGTGCTGTTCGGCTCCGGACCTTACAGCGTGATCGCCCCGACACAAGACTCTCTTGGCAAAATGACGGCCCAAGAGCTCCGCCAGGAATTCGGCCGGCGCTTCCGCCCCGACCAAGCCATCCTGGTGGCAGTGGGCGATTTCGATCCCGCAAAGATGAGCACACTGGTCAAGGAAAAACTCGGAGGATGGAAAGCGCCTGCGGCGCCAACCGCAGGTGTGAACGCCAAGCCTTCCGGGCCTGCGCCACACCAAGTCACTTTCGTGGCGCGGCCCAATTCCGTGCAGACCACGCTAGTACTCGCCGGTTTTGGGCCGCTGCGCAGCGACCCTGATTATGAAGGAGCTGAAGTGGCAGATGCCATTTACGGCGGAACCTTCACTTCGCGCTTGGTGACGAACATTCGTGAGGACAAGGGTTATACGTACAGCCCTGGTTCCAATCTCGCTACCTTACGGCAAGCGGCAACTTTGCGCACGCAGGCCGATGTGCGCAATGCCGTCACTGGGGCCAGCTTGAATGAGATCATCTACGAGTTGAACCGCATGGCCACCACTAGCCCCACGGAAGAGGAACTCACCCGGGCTAAGCGCTCCCTTCTCGGCATCGAGGCCATCCTTCTGCAATCGCGCGGCGCGGTGGCCGGCGAACTCGCCGACCTGTGGCTTAATGGCCTTGGGCCCGATGCTATCGGGAGGTACAACCGAAAGATCAACGCCACGACGGCAGAAGACGTCGATGCCATTGCGCGCAAATACTTTCCCGCCTCGCACATGACCATTGTGGCCGTGGGCGAAGAAAAAGTGATTCGCGACGCTCTAGCACCGTTCGCACTGCCCATGGAGACCCCAAAGTAACTGCGGAATCGTTTATCCGTGGTGCCGCGCTGAAGTAGCAGTTGGAAAGCAATTCATTCAATGAAGGGACCGCGGGAATCCGAGGGGTTAGTGCGGACTCCCGCGTGTTAGTTAGCCGCCCGTTCTGGAGGCACTAATGGTTGGATGTAACGAGGCGGGCTACAATCGTGACCTGGTCAGACGCATGGTTGTGGGCTGCCAGAGCTTGCTCTTTCTCTTTGGCCGATTTTGGCAGCTCGCGTCCCAGGGAACTGCCTGCGCTCCACACCTGCGTCAGAAAATAGCGGTTGCCATAACGATGGAAGACCAGCTTGGATTTGGCTTGCGGCGCGTTTATCGAAGCGGCGTGGGTCATCACCATCGTGGCTCCGTTCCCGTCCGTGCTTCGTATCACCAGCGCGGAAGAGTAATCCCTCTCTTTCTGCACTCTGTATTCACCCGCAGGGAGCGTCATCGCCCCCGCTGTGAATTGAAATGGAATATTCGCAACCACAGGCTCCTGCGCTCGGGCGACCTCGGTTGTTGCCAGGAAGGCAAGGGCCAAAATCCCTGTGATTCTGCATAGCGTGTTCTTCATGGAATCCTCCTGTCTGCCAATTTCAGCGCCGTTCCAGATCATCCAGCTTGAGCCCTTTCACCTGAATCCGCGCTGTGATGACGCGCACTCTCACGTATTTCTGGACGGATGACAATGCACTGCAGGTGAATTGCAAGCCAACTTCAAGTGGACAGCAAAGTCCAGAAGGATAGCGGGTTTACTCTCGCGCGCTCGTGCGCCTTCATCCCGCAAAGGGAGCTGCGTAGGTTTCTACGTGCGTGGCAAAAAGACCGTCCTCTTTGGCATCCTCCGCCCTTAAAAAAGGGCGAGGATTCCTAGGAAGCCTGGTTTGGTTGCAACGAGAGCACTTTCGGCGGGTTCCTGTTTCATCGATCGGCCTTACTGCGCCGCATCTCCGCAGGCTTCACATCGGGCCTGCCCGGCCCTAGGTCCTGCAACAAAACAACTATACACCAAAAATTGCCGCAACCCCTTTGGTGTGACTCTGCATCGAAATCATGGGCGGCACTCTCGTCGGAGAGTAGACTAAACTAACTGTTCGCTTCGTTGAGGAGGAACCATGTCATCGAGGCTCTTTAAGGTGAGTTTTCAAGTGGCGCTTGCTCTGGCCGCGATAGGCTCTGTCGCAGCTTCCCAGAGCGATCAGGCTTCCACAAACGTCATTACCGGCACAGTCGAAAAAGTAGATTCCGGCGCGAAAACTATTGCCGTAAAAACTGCCGACGGCACGATCGAAACGGTAAAGTTCACGGAAAAGACCACGGTCCACGGCCTCAAAAATGCCACAAAGGGAGGTGACCTGGCTGGCAAAGAAGGCAGCCATGTCATTGTCCATACTGTCGGAGAAGGTGCCGACAAGACGGCCCACTCGGTCGAATGGGTCGGCGATAAAACAGTCCACGCGACTGAGGGTACAGTGGAGGACGTGGGCGAGGGTTCAAAGACCGTGGCCGTAAAGACGGCCGATGGCACTGAGGAAACCTTCGTCGTTGCCGATCATGCGGTGGTTAACTCAGGCAAAGACATCACCCGCTACTCTGTGCGAGGCGCTAAGAAAGGCGAGCACGTGACGGTGTATTACACCGAAGAGGCTGGGAAGAAAATCGCCCACGTGTTCAAACACCTCTAAAAACAGGCGCAATCCTCCTCAGCGCAACAATCCTTAGGATTCGTCTGTTCAACGGACATTCTGCCCGCCCATCATGCGCGCAGTTTTCGAGACGTTACTGTCCATTCGTGCAGCTGGAGGTTGCCGAGCAGCCAAAATGAGCCAGCCACCAGCACTCACTTCATTCTTCATTCGACAAAGCAGACGGCTGACAAAGCTGACCCGGAACTGCCTGGTGAGACCGGCTTCGTGGCATTAGATGCGCACCCAATGCACCAGCGGCACGAGGTACGGAACGCGCTAGGGCGTCAACTATTCAGCTCGTAGGGCGGAAACAGGTTCCAGCAAAGCGGCTCGTCGAGCAGGCAAGTAACCGGCCGCTAGCCCAGCCATCAACAGCACGCCAAGGCAAGCAAGGGCAGTGATTGGATCCTGCGGCTCCACTCCGAAGAGCATGCTCTTGAGCACGCGGGTACATACAAACGCGAGCGGCAAACCCACAATCGCTCCCGCCGCGACAAGCGTGAGCGTTTCGCGCACAATCATTCCCAGAACGTTGGCCGGCGTGGCCCCTAGTATCGCAGTCAAAACCAGCGCAAGCGAGCCAAAAAAACTGGCCAGAATCGCCATCATGCGGTCTGGACGCCGCGCCAGCGACAACCGCTCAGCCAGTGTGGTCACGTCACGGACGGGAAAGTGCGGATTGAGCGCGCGGACTTCGGCCCGCACTCGATCCGTCATCAATTTCGGGTTTCCTCTTGTGCGCACATGCAGGACCACGTTGAGTGACGTTGCCCACTCATCTTGCAATAAGGGCAGGTAAAAAAAAGGCCCGGCAGCGTTCTTCAAGAATATGTTTCTCGTGTCCGCCGCCACGCCGATGACTTCGTACTTAAACGTGGACTTTTCGCCTTCAGCGCCCAGGTGGCGGCCAAGCGGGTTTTGCGACGGGAAATATTGCTTCGCGAATGCCTCATTAATGATCACGACTTTGGGCGCGCCTGCGGCGTCGCGCGGCGAAAATTCGCGCCCCTGGACCAGGAGGATTCTCGCAGTAGAAAAGAAACCTGGCCCCACCACGTTGAACCCGGCCATCTGTCCCTTCTCAGGCGGCTGCCCTTCGACCCAAACCGATCTAAAATGGCCGCCCGACCCGAACGCGAAGTCCCAGCCCAGGGCAGTGGACACCACGCCCGGCACGCGCTGGACGCGCTCTACAAGCTCCTGATACACCAACAGCGGATATGCCTGCTGATACTCCCGTGGGCTCAGCCCAATCCTCATGACCAGCATGTTTTCTACGGGCATGCCGGGGTGCACTGCGGTCAATTTAGTGAAGCTTCGCGCCAATAAGCCTGCTCCTGTAAGCAGCAGCACCGATGCGGCCACCTGAAGTACGATGAGCCCCTTGGCCAAAACTGGCCGCGATACGCGGGCACCGCTTGCCTCACTTTTCAACAAGGGCAGGACGTCCGCATTCGTGGCATGCAGCGCAGGCGCAAGACCAAAGAGCAGCAGAGTGACAATCGCCGCGGCCGCACTGAATGCCAGAACGTGGGCGTTGAGCGTAAAGTGGATTGCTTGGCGGGCTTCATCGTCCAGCAGCAGGACGACCAGCGCGCGTTGCATCCAGAAAGCAAGGGCAATTCCGGCCACAGCCGCCAGGCCCGAAAGCAAGACGCTCTCCGTGAGAAGCTGCCGTACCAATCGGCCCCGGCTCGCTCCCAATGTCAGCCGAACCCCGATCTCAGGCGTCCTGGCGCTAAATCGCGCAAGCAGCACGTTGGCGATGTTCACGCAGGCGATAAGCAGGACTGCGCCGGAAAGCAGCATCAGGGTTTGCGGCGAAGCCGTATACGAGTCGAGTGCATACCCCAGACCTCTATCCCCACGCGTCAAGACCGCACGCTGCGTCGATATGTCTTCGCGGTCGCTCTCTCGATAGTTCGCCAAGCCTGGACGCATCGATTCCAGAGCGTGCTGCAAAGCGACTTCAGCCTCCCCCTGTGCCTGCTTGTCGCTGACACCTGGCTTGAGTCTTACTGTGCCCCAAACATTTGCGAACTGAATGGGATTATCGAGAGGAATGGTGATATCTGGCGAAACGCCCTCATCCGTGCCGAAGAATGCCGGCGGCGTCACGCCAATGACTTCCGTCGGGACGCCACTTAAGTTAATGGTCTTGCCGACGGCCGGACCGCTGCCAAAGCGCCTGGCCCAAAACGAATAGCTGAGCACCGCAACGCGTTGGCGGTTCCTCTCATCCGGCTCGTCAATGGTCCGTCCAAGGAAACGGCGAACCCGAGAGTCGAATAGTAGCCGCCTGACACCATCTGCACCAAAACACGGTCAATATCTCCGCCCGTGTCAAAATTCAATTGCTCTCGAAAGAATCCGAAGACCCCGGAAAAGGATTGCGGCTCCTTGCGCAACTCATTGAAAAACTCAGAGGGAATATTGGACATCTCGACGCCCGAGCGCGTCACCACCTCGACGGTCCGCAAGCTCCCGGGGTCATGCACGGGAAGGGTTTGCAATAACGCGGTATCAAGCAGGCTGAAAATGGCGGCGTTCGCGCCAATCCCGATGGCCAGAGTGATCACGGCGACGCAAGCCACCATGGGCGTGGCGGCGAATTGCCGCCAACTATAACGGAGGTCCCGTACGCAATCGCGAAGAACCATTGCTTGCTTCGTCACCGACGGGTTCGTAGCTACTCCACTCGCACCAAACCGTGTCCTAAACCAATTGTAAACACGATCGGGCCGCAACCGCGACGACCTTCGTACTATAAGGAACTTTGTCCAGCAATGCCGTCGGTGACACAATTCTCATTTCTTCGGTCGCGATACGCTTAGCGCGGATGAAGGCACGAGGAACCCCTTCGTCCCGGTCGCTACGAGTTGCTTGTAGGCCTCGGCCTCACCGGCGCTTTCTGGCCCCTTGCGCGTCGGCCTAAACGCGCCGCCTACGGCGTCGCGGGCCTCCGCGGACCCGCAAGAGTTAAATGCCTTTGAATGCAGGCAAGTAGACGCAGGCTATCATCCTCACTTTGGCAACAACAAAGAGTCCTCGAACGGGTTTATAGGAATATGGAATTTAGGGGTCTAGTACCGTGCCTTGCGAATTGGCGAAAGGAGCGGCTCGTCGTCAAGAGGGCACCTGCTAAGGGGTTGTTCTCGCTTGCACTGACCTTGGGGCTTGCTTGCCTGACGTGTCCGCACGCCCGGGGCGACGTGGGAATCGTACTTAACGAGTCGATGGATTCGAGCGTGGACCGAATCTCAGGTACGGGACACAGCGCTGTGTATTTTTCGCGAATTTGTGCGGAGTCGCCCGTGCGATTGAGGTTGTGCCGTCCGAATGAAAATGGCTCGGTGATGAGCACTTACATCAACATCGGGGAGGATCAGAGGTTCGAGTGGAACATCGTGCCCCTCAATATTTACCTTTATGGAGTGGAGGATCCCCGGTTTCGCGCACTTTTCGGGTCTTACAGGGTCAAGACTTTATTGGAGGAAAGATACCGGACGAAATATCTGGCCGGGTATTGCGATGGCCCGCCATGCTCGACAAGTTACAAGGCGGAATGGCGAGAGATGGTTGCGGCAACGCTCATCCGCAGCGTGTACATTTTCGTGATGGATACGACGGTCGAGCAGGATAAGGAACTGATCTCGCAGTTTAATGCCTCGCGCAATGAAAATCACTTTAACGGAATCACCCGGAACTGTGCGGATTTCACGAAGCGTGTGATCAATACCTATTTCCCGCACGCAGCCACCACTGACTACATCAACGACTTCGGGATGACCAGCCCGAAGGCCATTGCGCGGTCGTTCGTTCGCTATGCCGTCCGGAACCCGAAATCCAACCTGCGAGTGCTGCACTTTGCTCAAGTGCCGGGCACCATTAAGAGAAGCAATGAGGTTCGATCCGGAACAGAGCAGTTGTACCGTTCCGGGAAACTGCTCATTCCCATGCTGATTTTTGCGGGTTACGGAGTGCCGGCCGTGGCGGCCTCCTACCTTCTAACAGGCCGATTCAATCCCGAGCGCGAGTTCGAAAAGCATCCTGCTGAAGAGGAGAATCGTCGTGACGCGACGGAACCTGTGAAGACTCAGGAGGACCAAGCCCAGATCATTGGCACCCGGGCAGAATGGAAACGATATCGGCAGGCGCTGGACTCTCTATTGCAGGAAACAGGAGAAGCGAAATTCATCGGGGAGCAGGGAGACTTCCGTCGTTTTTTCAAGCATCTGAACAAGCTGGGCACACCTCGAGTGGACGCCGACGGAGCGTTGTGGATGGAGATTCCCGGCAAGAGTAAAGCTCTCAATGTGGGATTGAGCGCGAACAACATTCTCGAGCGGAGTTCGAACACGCAATTGGCGTACTCCTTGCTCCTCTGCCGCGCCAATGGCGTCTTGAAAAGCCCGAAGCACAGCCGAGAGACGATGCCGGAATTTGAAAGGGATTGGGAACTCCTGCAGCGGGCGCGTGTGAAAAACGCGTTGGTCGTCGCAGGAGATCGCACGCCAGACAAAGACATCCTTAGCACGGATGCTTCCACCGGTGGCAAGGATTGAGAGGGGTGCGGATTTTCAGCTCCCTCCTGGTTTTGAATTGTTGGACTAATTTCTTCGGCTCGAATCAACGCGTAATATCCGACAGAGCTTAGGCTGGTGTTCTTCACACCTTGGCCACGTTGCGCGTCAAATCCCCAAAACAGGACTGCTCGTTTCAGCCGATGCAGTTCCGGTCGGTGAGGGGAGTTTTGAACGGATCAAGGATTCCACTTGATTCCAGACGTTCGGGTCGCATTCGATCTCGATGTGCGACTTCATGAAGAGGCGGCCGAACCAGGGATAGTTTGGGCAACTAACTGGATGAGCTTTATAGTCAAAACGAAAATTTCCGATGATTTGTGTGTGCGTGGCATCGGCCGCAAGAATTTCGGGCCGCCCGCGTAGAAGTCCATTTGACTGGTAGAAGTTGGCTGCCTCCCTGACGTTAGCAGGGATGAGCAAGTCATTTTGCTCGCGCTTCGTGATGCTGTCCACTTGGATGGTAAGCAGCACCGGGATGCCATCTTTCTCTAGCTCTCGCGCGAGAGTAACCGTTTCGGAAGCTCCCCAACTATGCCCGTATATGATGATGCGCGCTTGCTGTTTTTCTTGGGCCGACAGGGAACCCGTATTGTGGATATCGAGAAGTCGCAGGATCTGCTGGTGGGCTTTCTCCCGTCGCTGATTCTCAAAAACTTCCACGTGGACGCCGAAGGGATAATCCTGGCGGAGACGCGTAGCAAGCTGGACCTCGCTGTGGACCGCATTGTCGTGTTTGACGAAACCACCGACAAATCCGATAACAATAACGGGACGCCCCGCCGGCGGTTCATCCGCGGAGGCGGAGGGCGTGGGAATCATTGCGCCGAAAGCCAGGAGCAAAGAAAGAAGTGACCCGGGGAAACGCCTATTGCTCGGCATGGGTCGTGCCTTTTCTGAGGACTTAGTGATGATAGCAGAAAGCGGGTTCGTTGGCGTGAACGTGGAACGATTCCAGTGGACCGTACCCAAGCTTGTGGCTGGCGAATTGTTGTTTTGCTTCGGTGACATCGCGTTGAACCTTGACACCGTACCAATTCGCCAGGGACACCGACTGCTGACGATGCTTTTGGCACCAAGGCTTTCGCGCTCCGGGAGCGATTCCGGTTCTTCGGCTGCCCCCATTGCTGATTGGGCACAGCGAAGAGTAACTGGCTGAAATGTTGGATATAGTTTTAATTCAGTTTGGCATCATTGCAGTTTGCGATCATTCTTGACAGGCGCTATGCAAACTTTGAAGAGACTCCTCGCTCTACTCGTATGTTCGGCTTTCGTCGCCTGGGCGCAGGGCAATTCATTCGACAAGGTTCGATATAACGGCGGCTCTGTAGATTCAAAAGTCGATCCGAAGGATTGGAATAATCACCTGACGGTGACATCGGACCTGATCACTTTGGCTCTGAAAGATGGCAAGAAGCTCGAAATCCCGCCGAAGTCTGTTACTTCACTGAGTTATGGCCAGGAGGCGCACAGGCGCGTCGGAACGATGGTTGCATTGGCCATACTCGTCGCCCCGGTCGCTTTGTTTGGGCTGTTTCACAAAACACGGCTTCACTACATAGGGATTCAGTACACCACGCCAGACAACAAAACAGGCGGCATCCTGCTACAAGGTGACAAAGACAACTACCGTGCAATCCTAGTTTCTCTCCAGGGCGTAACGGGTGTGCCTGTGGCTGTGGGTGAAAAAGACCGTGAGTTTGTTCCTGTGACCGTCCGAGAGGAAGTGACCAAGGGAGACGAGGGAAAGGATGCGAAGGAGAAGACTGCCGGGGGCAAATCGGCAGAGAGCAAGCCGACCGAAACCGCACCTGCTGAATCCGCTAAAGGAACCGTCAATGTTTCCTCCAGCCCCACCGGAGCGGATGTGCTCGTGGACGGAGAGTTTGTGGGAGACTCACCAGCTTCGCTGAAGCTAACACCAGGGAAGCACGCAGTCACCGTGAAGATGTCCGGCTATAAGGATTGGTCGAAAGAGATCACGGTGCAGTCCGGGTCGGAAGTGCAGCTCACGGCGAACCTAGAGAAGTAACAGGACATACCCTCTCTGGAATGAAGAACCTACTCCGTGTCCTGTTCAACGGAATCGTGTCAAAATCTTCTATACTCGCCTGAGGCATGTGCGTTCTGATCTTTGGAGCAACAGGTTGGTCTTCTCGCTCACGCCCCTGCTTGCGAGCTCCCAGAAAAGCGCCCAATTTTAATCATGAGCGGAGGCCAGATTGCGATGAAACGGGTCGTCAGGTTCTCTCCTGCGGTTCTCCTAATGAGTGTTCTGCTCGCCGTGAGTCCGAGGGCGGAACAAAACATGGACAAAACTACTTGCTCTCTAGTTGAGCAGGCGCTAAGAGATTACCGGCAGGTGAAGAACGCTACCACACGCGGGGACGTAGTGAAATACTTCGTTCCCGACGGAGGCCTGCAGTTTCCAGCTAAGACCCGGTACGTCCATCCCAGGTGTGAATACCTGCATGTCGACGTTGAGTTCGAGCTCGTCAAGCCTTCGGAGATCGCCTCCCTTCCCGACGACAAGGTCATAGGTGTGTCAAAGCTATACGTGGAATACCCAGCGAAAGACTGACTCATGCTCACCAACCAGGCGGGTCGCCCGTAGGTTGTGGGATTCGAATCCGCTGACTGCATGGAAACAAAGGAGTTTTGCGGCGCACCTTGGCCTTCTAAGTCATTGAAAGGAATACAGCAGAATCTCTAGCGCCCCCTTATTGCCCCCAAGATTTTGAGCGGGGCGGCTGCTGTTATGCTAGAAGAGCGACATAACAGGAGAAGACGGCAGAATTGGCACCGTTGATTAGCGCACAAGGACTTTCCAAAAGATACGGAAGCGCACCGCTTTTCCAGAACCTTTCCTTCACCGTTTCGGAAGGGGAACGGATCGGTGTTATTGGACCCAATGGGTCCGGCAAATCCACGCTGATCGAGATGCTCTACGGCCGCGTGAAACCGGATGGCGGGGTTGTCGCCGTACGCAAGGGGACGCGGATGAGCTGCGTGACGCAGATATCCGAGTTTTCGCCGGGCGTGACGGTGCGCGGCGTGATTGAGGGCGCACTGAAACGAGCGCGCGTAGCGGAAGAGGAACACGCTTCGGAATTCGCGGAGACGCTTGGGCGGGCGGGTTTTACCGCTTTGGATGCGTTGGCGGCGGAGCTTTCGGGCGGCTGGAAAAAACGACTGGCGATTGCGGAAGCGCTGGTGCAGCGGCCGGATATCCTGCTGCTGGACGAACCGACGAACCATCTGGACTTCGCGGGAATTGGCTGGTTGGAGGGCGTGCTGCAAAGCGCGGGATTTGCATGCGTGGTGGTGAGCCATGACCGGTATTTCCTGGAAAATGTCGCAAACGAAATGGTGGAAATCAGTCGCGCGTACGAAGAAGGGGCGCTGCGCGTGTCCGGAAATTACAGCAAGTTTCTGGAGGCCAAGGAAGAGTACCTGCATGCGCAGCAAAAGCGGCAACAGGCCTTGGAAAACCGTGTGCGCACAGAAATCGCCTGGCTGAGGCGAGGACCAAAAGCACGCACCACGAAATCGAAGGCGCGCATCGACGATGCGCACGGGATGATCGGCGAGCTTGCGGAAATGAAGGCGCGGACGCGGACTTCCGCGGCGGAGATTGATTTTTCCGCGACCAGCCGGAAAACCAAGCAGCTGCTTACTCTCGATGACGTTTCCTACGGGTTTGGCGAGCGGACGCTGATCGCCGGGCTGCACTTTATTGTCACGCAGGGAATGCGCGTGGGGCTGGTGGGGCCGAACGGCAGCGGGAAAACGACGCTGCTGCGTTTGCTGCGCGGGGATATCGAGCCGCCGAAGGGGAAAATTCGCAAGGCGGACGGTTTGCGGATCGTGTACTTCGACCAGAACCGCCAGCTCGATCCGGAAGTTACACTGCGGCGGGCGCTGGCGCCGGACAGCGATGCGGTGGTTTATCAGGAACGGGTGATTCACGTGGCGTCGTGGGCGGAGCGATTTTTGTTCGCCAGCGAGCAGCTAAATCAGTGGGTAGGCCGGCTTTCTGGAGGCGAGCGGGCACGGGTGCTCATTGCGCAGTTGATGCTGCAACCCGCGGACGTGCTGCTGCTGGATGAGCCCACGAACGATTTGGATATTCCGACGCTGGAAATATTGGAAGAGAGCCTGCTGGAATATCGCGGAGCGTTGGTACTGGTAACGCACGACCGTTACCTGCTGGATCGTGTTTCGACGGTGGTGCTGGGGCTGGATGGAATGGGCAAGGCCGAGCGGTTTGCGGATTATTCGCAGTGGGAAGAATGGCAAAGTGCGCAAAAAGCTGCAAAGAAAATGAGCGGTCTGAAGGATGAGCCGCGGTCAAAGGCAGCGGGAAACGGGAGCAAGACGCCTGCTACAGCGCAGAAGAAGCTTTCCTATCAAGAGCGCATGGAATTGGCGGGAATCGAGGGGCGGATCACCGAGGCGGAGCAGGAGTTGCAAATCCGCCACAAGGCGCTGGAGGATCCCGAGGTGATGGGCGATCACATCCGGCTACAAAACGTGCTGGCGGAAATGGCCAAGGCGCAGAAGATTGTGGATGCGTTGTACGCGCGTTGGGCGGAGCTGGAACAGGAACAGGGGTGAAGGATTCGTACTCGATGACCCGAGCAAGCCTGAAGAAATGAACCAGTATGAAAGACTGGTCGCACTGATAGAGCCGAGGCAGATATCTGTTGCCAACCTTGGCGGGCTTAAGGCGAGCGGTAGTTCAACAAGTAGCGACCAGGCTCGGAAAGAAATTCACACTTCACAGCCATCTGATCATAAGGATTACATCTATACTCCCAGCGTGGGTGGACTTCCTCGTAGGTAAGCTGAGTGACGCGGCGACCCATGATCTGGTGCTAAAAGGACCGCCAGCCGGGGCGTAAAACAATTGGGTTTGCAGGTATGCTAGGCATTGATGCGACGAAGCCGCCCAAACAGGTTGGAATCTCTCCCGAGAAGAAAAGCCGCCTTCATCGAACCAATGGAATGCGCCACCGTCCCAAATCTCCCGGACGGGTCGGAATGGACCTTCTGTGGCGGACCACATAAAAGTTCATACATCCAAATCCGGCCCCTTCTGGGAGCTGTGCGACAAGATCACACTCCATTGGCTCGCCAGCCAACGTCGAAGTTCTAGCTGCCACTAACAAGCGCGCGCTGAACCTGGTCACTTGCTTTCCCTTCAATTACGTGGGCGCAGCTCCCCGTCGTTTCATCGTACGGGCATTACAGGTCCAAGCCTCTGAGCTTTTGGAACAGAGAAACGGGCGTACGTCCCAAAGTGTGAATCCCCACGGGCAGGCATTGGTCTCATCATAGCAATTAAGGCGACCTCTTAAATTGCCCAGCCTCAACTCTCAATCATTCGGCCAGGTGAGGGCTTTTGGACCGAACCTCCGCGTCCTTTCGGCTGAGAATAGACATCCTCAATCTCAGAACAGCCAGAACCGGATCGTCGGCCTTTTTCCTGCCGCGGCCAACTCCTTCCTGACGGTTTCCGGCGAACTCCCAATCAGGTTGCTCTCAACGACTTTGCAAATCGTGCGACGGTGGCGAGCTGTGATCTTCCGCATGTATGCGTGTGACTCCGCGCACATCCGTCCCGCGCTTGCGGTGGTACTTGATAGGAGGACTTTGGGCTATCGAAGGAAGTCGTATGAGCGTTCGAATGACTGTGTTTCTGTTTCTCATTTCTTCTTCAGTCGCAGGAATGGTTCGTACGACGCGGGGTGCGGCGATCCAGGAATCCGAGCTACCGGCCGTCTATGCCCCGCCCGGCAGGCAGACGTACAAAGACTACTGTGCGGCTTGCCACGGCTCGGAGGGGAAAGGCCATGGACCTGTATGCCCGCTCTCTGCGAAAGGCTCCGCCGGACCTCACCACTCTCGCGAAGCGGCACGGAGGAACGTTCCCGGAAGAGTACGTGACAAACGTTCTGCGCTTCGGTTTCAGATTTTCCGCGCATGGCTCGTCCGAGATGCCCGTGTGGGGACCGATCTTCCAGTATGAGGAACACTACAACGAAGCGGCGGTCCGGCAGCGCATCAAGAACTTGTGCGAATACCTCAAATCCATTCAGCGAGACTAGCGGTTCGCACATGACCAACGAGCGGTGCCCACGTGGAACTCCTGAGGAAGCGCTTTCATGGTATTTGCTGATCCCGCCGCAGCCTTGCCTGTCGTTCGGTGTAACCATGTGCCATTGCGTTGAACCTTGACACCGTATCAATTCGCCAGGGACAGGCCGGCTGCCCGTTTCGGAGCCTGTGCTACGCGGTGCACTTGAGCAGCTACGGCGCGCATGTACCGGAAGGCACCGGACCAGTCACCGGGCTGCATTCTTCGGAGGAAAAACTGAACGCCATCAACGATTTGAACGTTCTGCACCTTCGAGCTGCGTATTTCATGGAGAACAATCTGACGGCGATCGACATGATCCATGGGATGGGACTGTTCGGGCATGCCCTGCTACCCGACCTGAAGTTGCCCATGATCGCGACACGAGACGTCGGCGACTACGCCGGGCAGCGCCTCCTGGACCTGGATTTTTCCGGCAAACAAACGCGCGAACTGCTTGGCGAGCGCGACCTATCGATGGCGGAAGCTACCGCGGTGATTGCTCGCGGTATTGGCAAGCCGGATCTGCGTCACGAGCAGTTTCCGTACGACCAGGTGCAGCAGGCGTTGACACAAATGGGTTTTTCCCCGAGGAAAGCCGCGGTATACATCGAGATGTTCCAAGCCATCAATGCGGGAGTCCTCACTCCGCAGGAGCCGCGTTCGCCGCAGAACAGCACGCCGACTTCGTTCGAAGAATTTGTGCAGGATGTCTTTGCGGCCGCGTATCACGGAAAGGCTACAACCGCTTAGGCCGGCGCCCGAGTAGCCACCGGTTGCGCCTGTTTGTAGACCAGAATTTCGTGAAGCAGCTTATGAGAATTGCGGATGCGGAGATCTAGTCATGCATAGAACGCCCTCTAAGAAAAGAGAGTTGTCCAAGCGCGGTAAGAAACCGAGTACTTACCGTCGTATCGTCACGGGAAATGTAAACGGGAAGGCTGTCGTTCAAAGCGACGAACCGTTGTTGGCCTATCAGTTCAAGACTGTCCGCGGCTACGAGCACACGCTCGTCTGGGTCAACCCGGCGATCCCGGACCTCAGCAAGGAGCAGAGGTTTGACCGATATCCCGACTCCGTTGTTCCAGGGCCTGGCGGTACCAGCCTGCACTTCGTGACCTTTCCGCCCGGCTCAGTCTTCGCGGATCCGTCTTTCGATGGCGAGGCCGCACAAGAAGAGGCGCTCGTTCGTCTGCGAGGATTAGCGGATCACTTCGAAAAGGAAGACCCGGGAATGCACAAAACGAATACGGTGGACTATGCAGTTATCTACGGCGGAGAGATGTGGCTGGAGTTGGACGACGGCGAGACTCTGCATTTGAACCGCGGCGACGTGGTCGTGCAAAACGGTACGCGCCATGTATGGCGAAACAAAGGCAACAAGCCCGTCACGATGCTGTTTTTCTTGAACGGCGCAAGAGCTCGCGAAACCTCGCAAGCCAAAAGGGGGATCCGATGACCCATGAAAATAATCTTATGACCGTTAGGCAGTTCGACGGCAACGCCTACAAGAGCTCGCAGACCGCTGAGCTAACCCTGAACGCGGCGATCCTGCGTGCCGAAATCGCCAGGAGCTACGAAGAGTTTCTGGAAATCTTTGACAAGTTTTACGCCGATGATGTCGAGGTAAGCAGTGAAGATTCGCCGGAGACAATCCATGGAAAGGAGAGGGTGCGTCCCTTTCTATTGAATTTTCTGGTGCCGCTTCACGTAATGGCTGAAGTTGCCGGATTGTCGATGTCAGTTCAGCTGACTCAGGTTCCCCGAGACAGCGCCAACGAGACACACTCCGAATGGAGGATCGACTTCACCGGCGTCGGCGGGAGACGGTGCACTTTGAAGTGGTACGCGATTCGGGGATGGGCGGCGTCCAGGGTTGTGTACGAACACCACTACGGTCATGAGCAGATCGGCGGACCCCTGACCCAGGACGACCTGAATTTCAAATGGGGTCGTTCGGAGGTCGGGTTTCAATCGCCCTCTTGAGGCTTGAAGGGTGGACCGATTATTCAGGACTGGAGGAAACAAGCAATGGCCAGCGAACTCGAGGAGAAGAACAAGGCACTGGTACTCAGGGCTTTCGACTTCAACAAGCGTGACTATGCGACGGCGGAGCAATTCTGGTCACCGCAATACATTCAACATAGCGCTCACATCGCTCCCGGTCGTGAAGGCCTGTTCGATCTCATCGAGAGCCTTCCGCCAACGTTGAGTACGAGGCGGGAACGATCGTGGCGGAGGGCAATTTCGTCATTGTGCACGGACGGTTTTCGGCATTCGGCGCCCCTGTAAATTGGATCGCTGCCGACATCTTACGCATCGAGGACGGATTACTCGTCGAACATTGGGATGTGATTCAGGATGAGGCCACAGAAGAGCAATCGAAAAGTGGCGCGCCCATGTTCGGAAAGACTTTTCCAAAATACAAATGAAACGGACTGGTTGACAGGAGACGAACTGATGGGAAACGAAGGCTCTTACGTAGCTCTCGGGCTGAAAACATGGAACGCTCAAATTGAGCGCGCGGACAAGCTTTTTGCAGGCTTCTCGTCCGAGGAGATTCTCCGGGAAATAGCGCCTGGCAGGAACAGGCTTCTTTACTTGTGGGGACATCTCACAGCCGTACACGACGCGATGCTCCCGCTGTTGTCGTTGGGAGAACGACTTCATCCCGAGTTTGATGCCCCCTTCGTCTCGAATCCCGACAAATCGCGAGCCGACATTCCTTCGCACGAACAAGTTCGCCGGGCATGGAACGTCGTCAAGGCTGAATTGCGGAAGGGATTTGAAAAAATGTCTTGGTCCGATTGGGTCCAGAGGCACTCGGCCGCATCGGAGGAAGATTTCGCCAAAGATGCTTCGCGCAATCGCTTCGCCATCCTACTGAGCCGCACGAACCATCTCTCCTATCACCTCGGCCAAGCGGTGCTCGGAAGCAAGTGATCGAGAGTGCGGGATCGGGGGTCGCGAGTTCAGAGCTCAGCAACAACGGAGAAAACGAATGACCAAAAAACTCCAAGGCAAGACCGCCGTCGTCACCGGCGGGACAGAAGGGATTGGGTTAGCTGCGGCAAAGCTTTTCGTCAATGAGGGTGCTTATGTCTTCATTACGGGCCGCCGCCAGAAGGAACTCGACGAGGCCGTGAAGACAATCGGCAGCAACGTTTCCGGCGTTCAGGGCGACGTTGCCAAACTCGCCGACCTTGATCGTCTTTACGAGACTGTTTCCAAGGTGAAAGGCCGAATCGATATTGTTTTCGCCAATGCCGGCGTTGGCGAATTTGTTCCCTTTGGGGCCGTCACCGAAGAGCATTTCGACAAACTATTCAACATCAATGTGAGGGGAACGCTGTTCACGGTGCAAAAGGCCTTACCGCTACTGAAGGATGGCAGCTCTATCATTCTCAATGGCTCTGTCGCCAGTGTTAAGGGTACTGCCGCCTTCGGCGTCTACGCTGCGAGTAAGGCTGCAATCCGCTCTTTCGTGCGAACCTGGACTACGGACCTGAAGGACCGTCGTATCCGCTCAAACGTTGTTAGTCCGGGTCCAATCAATACCCCTCTGGTGAGTCGGCAATCTGCAGACGTGATTGCGCGGATTGTATCAACCATCCCGATGGGACGCATGGGAGAACCTGAGGAAGTTGCCAAGGTCGCGTTGTTTCTGGCGTCGGATGACTCCAGCTTCGTCACCGGTGTCGAACTGTTCGTTGACGGCGGCAGAGCTCAGATCTAACTGAAAGGGGGCCATAGTGACTTCAAGACGTGAGTTTCTATCGAATGCCTTCGGAATTGCTCTCGTATCGGCTACGAATCGGCCAATCCGAGCTGACCAAGCCCGCTCAACTCAGGAGCAATCCAACACCAGTGAGTCCAAAACCGGCCGAACAACTCAAAAAACAGTTCTGGGATGGGACGTGTTCTTGGCGCCCAGCATACCTGCCATCACGAGCGATTTGCCCCCAGGCGAAAAACAGCGGCCGTGGCCGCCTATTTCGTCAACCCTTATTTCTGGGGAGCGCGACGCTGTCCTGGTCGACACCCTTATTACAGTCGAGCAGGCACGTGCCCTGGCGAATTGGGTTGTGGCGAGCGGAAAGAATCTGACGACGATCTACGCCACTCATGGCCACGGCGATCATTTCTTTGGCACCGGTACAGTTCTGGAGCGATTTCCTGGTGCCCGCTTTGTCGCGCGGCCGGATGTGATTAAGGTTATGCGCCAGCAGGCATCGCCAGAGTCTCTCGCTACGTTTTGGAATCCGCGTTTTCCCGGCCAGATTTCCGGTCATCTTGCAATTGCTGAAGAGCTGACCGGAAACGTCATTAACCTGGAAGGCCACGATTTAGTCAGTGTGCCACTCGGATACACCGACACTGCTAGCACAAGCTGCCTTCACGTTCCGTCCATAGGTTTGATCGTTGCCGGTGATGCCGCCTACAACGGCGATCATCTGCATCTGTCAGAATCGCCAGATCAGCAGAAGCGGCAAGAGTGGATTGCTGCCCTCGATAAAATGGAGTCGCTTAAGCCACGTGCAGTAATCGCCGGACATAAGCGCGTCGGGAACGATGATAGCCCTCGGATCCTTGGAGAAACGCGGCAGTATATACGCGATTTCGAGCGCCTCGCCATGCAGACGGCGACCGCGCGGGAACTATATGACGAAATGCTCAAGCTGTACCCTGATTGGATCAATCGAGGTGCGCTCTGGACTTCAGTGCATGCCGTAAAAACTTAATTATTCAGCTTGCGCCTTCGGGGCGGTTCCAGCGCAAGTCTAAGAGCTGCCCGTGGGAAAGCGCTCTGCGAAACCCGGAGTGAACTATGTGCTAGTTTGGCGATTGCTTACGTGCAGTCGACCACCTGGAAGGTGGCCAGCCCAGTCAATACAAGCGCGTTTGTCGGTACTAATCCGACGGACGAATCGATAGTCTCCGACTTGCCCGTCGGTCGGCAGCTGTTCGGCAATCCGATACTATGTACGCTCTTGACGCAAAGGCTGCCATATTTCGAAGTGAGCGGCGACTCTTGCCCGCTTTGGCCGCGATCCTAATCCCAGAGAGCGTGCTCTCAAAGAAGTCTGCCATGGTATCAAGACCTGCATCTGAACTGATTTCTCTCTGGTTTTTTGCCCTAGCAGGCTGCGGAAAAATTCCGTGAAAGTGCAGCTTCTGTCTTCGTTTGCTTCATTTTTCAAGATGTAAGGCGGTTTTTCGGTCGTTTTTTTCGCGCTGCCGTGCCCCAGGTGGGCTTTGGAGCGCCGTTCAGAGACACTACGACCTGGGCTTACTGCGCCGGAACTGTCGCAGCCATCAGGTTTCGCATGCGCACCAGGTTGTAGGCTGCGCACGCGAAGGTAAAGATCCAATCTACCTTCAAGGTTCCGCGATGACGCACTTTACGCAACAACGCGATGGTCTTCAGCCAGCCAAAACATTCTTCGATGCTCTTCCTTTTCTTCTGGCTGATGGCGTAGCCCGTGTGTCGCGTGGCTCGACTATCAATGGTGCTGCCGCCTCGGCGTCCCAGGTTTTGCGCCACGTGCGGCGTCATGTGTAGGTTCCGGCATTCGCGCACAAAATCCGCCGTGTCGAAACCTTTGTCGCCGCCCACCGTTACGCGCCCCATTCCTGGAACCTCCTCCAGCATCTCCAGCGCGGCGTAGCGCTCGGCCATGCCTGTGGCTTCCCAAACGCGGCTGCTCACAATTAATCCGTTGCGATTCTCCACCAGCAGATTTCCGCTGTAGCTCAACTTCGCCTCCTTGCCCGCGCCTTTGCGCGCCAGCTGGGCTTCCGGATCACTTTTCGATTCGTGCGTCTGGTTGCAGCGCTTCTCCCCATGAAAATCCACGCTGGGATTTCCGGGATCCTCCGGCGGAGACCCATCCTTTTTGTCCTTCCGCTGAAAACTTTTCAGGCTGGCCCACGCTTCCAGCAGCGTGCCATCCACGGTGAAGTGTTCGTCCGATGTCCATCCCTTCTCGCGCGCCTGCGCCGCAAATCGCCTCTAATTGCCATGGCCGGCCTCTCTTTCCCTTCGCTCATTCTTCAGGACACTGAATGGTGCACTTTGAGTTCAGAGGTCTTAGCAAACAGCCACCTTCTCTCGCGTTTTAAGAAAATTTCTTGTGGGTCCTACTGGACATGGTAGCGGATCTACGAATCGCGAAATCGACTATGCTGCCCGGCACCTATGCGAGGACCTCAACCACATGCAGCCCGTAACCTTGGAACTGCAACTCAAGAGCCGAAATGTGCCGCCTGCTCTTGAATCAGAAAACGGCCCGGCCGAAAACCCACAAGAAATTATTTTGGATTCTCCCTCGTGTAAGCGCTTATTTTTGTGGGACCTATGAAGACACGCTTTTCAGCGTGGCTGTTTGCTAAGACCTCTGGAGTTTGGGCAGAACCGGCTGACCGAGGCGCGTCCAGCAGCCAAACTATGGGAGTTGACATGGTCAGCGGAATCAGATAATCTGATAATCAGATTTATGAAAACAAAGAGCATAACTGTCACAGAGGCCGCCCGCAATTTTGCCGACTGCATTAACCGAGCCCACTATCAAAAGATGACGTTCGTCCTTCTGAAGAACGGCGAACCGTTCGCTCGGCTTGTGCCGGACAACGAGAAGGCTTGTGTCGGCCGCGATTTAGCCGAGGTTCTGGCCAAAACGAACTTGCCGGAGAATGAAGCAAGAGCGTGGCACCACGATCTGAAAGCGGCGCGCAAAACCCTCAAAGCCCCAGCCAACAGATGGCGATAATTCTGGACGCGGACGTTGTGATTCGTGGCGAAAAGGGCGCTTTCGACCTCCAGAACTGGGTGGCGTCCCGGCCCAATGATCAATTTGAGATTGCTGCGATCACGGTTGCCGAGCTCTGGCATGGAGTCGAGCGGGCAACCGGAACGCACAAGGTCACGCGGCAGCGTTACCTCAGCGCCGTTTTGGAATACCTGCCGATTATTCCCTATACGGAGCAGACCGCGTATGAACATGCACGTATCTGGGCTGAATTGGAAGCGTCCGGCAAAATGATTGGCTTCTATGACCTAATTGTTGGCGCAACCGCCGTGGAGCGGGGCAGTCAGGTCGCCACGTTCAACAAACGCCATTTTGCGCAAATTAGAGGACTGAGCGTCGTCGAACCGAAGTAAGCCCTGGGTTCCGATCACGAAGCGGAGAGATTGGCGTTGACCGTCGCTGGCACCGCTTGCCCTTCCCAGATGGGCGTTTGCAGCCACGACGCGGAAAGTCGCCATGCACAAAAGGAGAATTGGAAGCGCAATCAGGGAGGGCTTTGAGAACCTGCCTGGGCCTGATGTTCGGCACGTGGATTCCGAAAGCTCCTCTTTGATCAGGGCCGGAACACGTCCGTACTGAGGTATCGCAAGCCGGAGTCGACCGCAATGGTGGCCACTGTCGCATCTGCCCCGAGGCGTGTCGCCACACGGACCGCCGCTACCACATTAGCACCGGTTGAAGTTCCGGCGAAGATTGCTTCTTCCGTCGCCAGGCGCTGGGCCATGCCCTTGGCCTCTTCCGTGGTCACCGCCAAAATCTCATCGACTTCCCTGGGCACAGAGGCGGGATAAAGCCGATGCCGATCCCCTCAATCTTGTGCGAGCCCGAAGGCTTGCCTGAAAGGACCGCTGATTCAGCCGGCTCCACAGCAAAAACGCGCAGTTGTGAGTTGTGACTCCGCAGCGCGTGGGCCGTCCCGTGAATTGAGTGCGCCGTGCTTACCGCGTGCACAAAGGCGTCGACGCGGTGGCCAGACTGCTGCCAGATCTCCTCACCGAGCGTGAGAACCGCCTTCGCCGTCCCGATTGTTCAATTGGTCGCACCACCAATGCCCTGGCTGCCGGCTGATCTCCCCCGCAGTGCTGATCATCTTCTTGATGAGCTGCTCGGTGATCTTCTTGCCATCGCTCGGCACGTCCGTGATCTGGGCGCCGTAGGCGCGCATCGTATAGCGTTTTTCGTCACTGAATGCGTCGGAGAAGACGAAGTGTGTTCGGTACCCAAGCGCGGCGCACACGAAAGCAAGGGAGATGCCTGTCGTTCCGGCAGTGTATTCGACGACTGTACCTCGCGGAGAAAGCCGTCCGTCTGCAGCGGCGCACTCGATCATCGCTCTGGCCATGCGATCCTTCATACTGCCGGTTGGGTTTGCCGACTCCAATTTGACGACCACGCGGGCCGAGCCGGCTGGTACCACATTGCGAAGTTCAACCAATGGAGTGTTGCCGATCGCATCAAGAATCTTCAGGGTCGACACCGGTCATTCACCTCAAGACAATGGATTGTATCTGGCTGCTGTGTCGAATATGTGCAGGAATTTCGAATAGAATAGACCAATCGCGTTGCACAAAGCGAGCGGCGATGGTTCTCAGGCTGCCTTCTCTCTGCTCCTAGGCCCCGGCGATTTACGGCGATTTGGCTCGCGTTCCCCTCTTTCTGTTTTATCATTCAGGATAAAGAATAGTGCACTTCGAGTTTGGGTAGAACCGGTTGGCCGAGCCGCATCCGCTACCACCCACGGCCTTACAGGACCTTCATGGAACGCCTATTCCTGCTCCGTTAAAGTGCCACAGGGTTGGCAGAAGAACGAGCGTTCCCACTGGGAATAGCGACGCTTGTAGGCGAACTGATTGTGCCTCCAGAAGAGAACCAGCAACAGTAGGAACGTGGCGGCAGATAATAGCGAGAAAAGAATCAACGGAGGTGAAAAAACAGCAGGCGAATTCCTAGTAATGGTCTTTATGTAGAGGATGATCCAGCCGATCGAGAGAAACATCAGGGCCCACCAGCGGGAGGGGTACGCCCTATGGGATTTCTATCACTACGAGCTGGCGTGGTAAAAGCCACGCCAGCCTCTATGCGGCCTCGTCCTTTCCCAAAGCGTCTTCCTGGGCATCGCTCTTCGTTCTCAGCTCACCGCACCTGCGGACGCTTTACGCGAGAGGGTGTTCTTATCGGTTTCCTCCTCCGCACTCTTGTCGATTTCGATAGAACCTTTGAAGTCCGCGCCGTCATCGATCATGACCTGCGCCGTCCTCAAATTCCCGATCACCGAACCGCCCTTCTTGATCTCAATCCTTCCCGTCGCGTACACGTTGCCTTGCACACAGCCGTATACCACCACCTCGCGGGCGTTGATGTCAGCCTTTAGCTTCGCCGCCATCCCCACCGTTAGCTTGTGCTCATTAAGCTGGAGCATTCCTTCAATCGCGCCGTCAATCAGCAGATCCTCCCTGCCAGTGAGGTCGCCCTTTACATGCAAGCTCGGCCCCAACCACGCCGTAGGCCGGTCCGCTACGGAATCTACTGGACGCGTCGTATCCGAGCTCTTCCTGTCAATCTGGGAATTTCTCGGTTCCCGGGGCACGGCTTGCGGCTCATTCGGTTTCTTCGCATTCCAGACAAATCCGTTCATGGCTTCACCTCTGCTTTTTTTGAGACGCACACAAACTACATGAGGCTTTACTCGCACGCCGACGCCAAACGATAGGCCGGCGCGCTCCTCGTAGTGCGTGACTTCGGTGATTATCTCGCTACCAGGACTCAGCGGGCCATCCTAATTTTTTTTGGCTTTTCGTCGTAGTACACCAGCAAATCCGTGCTCGCGGCTTCTGCCCCGAGCTGGCGCAGCAGGGTGGTGACCTGGCCGCGGACGGAACGAGATCGCAGGCGGGCTTCTACGGCCAGAAAGCCTCTCCTGCCTTGCCCAAAATCGCATAGCGCGGGCTGGGCAATTTGTTGTCGCCGAGCGCAAATCAATGTGATACAAGCGTAGTGGCGGCCTACCCTCAACCCACCAAGAAATCAAACCGAGGAGATTCGCAAATGAAAGTCACGAGAATCTTGGGAGTATTCGTGTCGTTGGGATTGGTTGCCGCACTGGCCATACCCCTCGCTTCAGCGAAATCACAGGCTAATCCGGCGCAAGCCGCAAGTAAAGAAAAGGGAATGCACGACAAAATGCAGGCCGCGCTGGACAGTCTGAATCTCACTGACGACCAGAAGGCGAAGGTCAAGGACATCCTCGCGGATGCCAAGACTAAGCGCCAGGCGGTCGTCTCTGATACTTCGCTCAACGAGGAACAGAAAAGGGCGAAGATGAAAGAGCTCCACGAGGCCATGGCGGCCAAGCTGAACGAAGTGCTCACACCTGAGCAACAGGCAGAGCTGAAGAAGAAGATGACACCTGCAAAGGAGAAACCATCTGAGCAGCCGTGACCTGAGAGACCCCTGGTCGCCAGGCCCTCGGCTTTGAAATACCAGTTGCAAGCTACCATTTGGCTGGCTTGACCGACTCACGGGCGGTATGAGTCGCACCCGGGAACAGCTCCGCGAGGTACCGCCTCGGACACCCACTCTGGTTCCGCAACGCCTCGCGGATCATATACGCCGGCACTGCCTGAGATATGTCGACACGCCGGTGCGAATCGCTTGCCCCAAAATCCCCCTTCATCACCGTGTCTCTAACTCCTTGCGCTGTCGCGTCTGATTGCCCAGAAAGAGTGCAACCGCATTGCAAATAGCCCTTTGTGAGGTTGCTGGCTTCTGGTAGCATGCGCGCCAAGTTTGGAAGGAGGAACACGATGGCTACACTCAAACGCATTGGACCAGGCTCCGCTTTGAAGCTTGGTGCAATTAGCTATGCATTCGTAGGGCTGGTTATCGGAATAATCATGGCCTGTGTTTCGCTGGTGGCAGGGTCGCTCACGGGAATGGGTGGGAGCGGCATGGGTATGAGTGCGAGAGCACTTGGGTTTGGAATGGGTGTTGGAGCAGTCATAGTAGCCCCCATTGTTTACGGGATTATTGGGGGAGTCGGCGCGGGGCTCGGGGCAGTGGTGTACAACCTTGCGGCTCGCTGGGTGGGCGGGCTCGAGGTGGACATCAGCTAACCCATCGAATATGAAGGCTGTTCAGGCACGATCCTTCGTCTGCAAAGCCATCTTGTGGCCCTGGTCAATCTGGCCTTTGTGGTAGTTCGACGGCATTTTGGATCTCGAGTTGGTTGAAACGGGCCAGGGCTCGCAGCCGCACTTGGTGTCCGTAGCGAAACGCCCAAATCATCGTGACGGTGGTCAACGCTCCCAACAGAATGGGCGAGATAACCAAGACCAGCGCAGCAGGCGAGCGATAGACAAGCGCAAGCCGGATAATCAATTCGCCGACAAATACGCATCCCCAAACCGTCGTGATGAGCCGATGGCAGAAACGCACTTCCGGAAACTGCCACGCGGCATTGAATCTGGCCTGCCGTTCGGGATCAGTGCCTGCAATGAAATGCCGGCTGAAATAAAACATCATCGGGCGCGGCAATAACAGCGAGGCAAAACAGGCCGCGCCGAAGGCGCCAGTGAACATGGACTCACGCACCAGCAAGAGACCCGGGCTGCCGCCGAAAAGCAGAGCCACGCCGTCCGTCGTGATGCCCAACAGAACCACAACAGCAATCGGATCAAGCCGTCGGTGACGGATTAGGTCGAACGTGCCCTTGCCCAGCGGAAAGAGGGCGGCCATTACTAGAGCCGCAAATTCAGAGGGCGAGTAGTAACGCTTGGAGACTTTGTAGAGAATAACGGGCACTACCGCGTTGAGAACGACGCCCCAGGCAATGTCTCCCAGCGGCGGAGCGACAGTGCTTTCTCCACCCCTAGCAGGATCATTCCTCATTTGACCAGCTTACACTTGCGGCTTTGAGGGTCCAAGGCACTCATTCGCGGAGGCGAATCTCAGCCGAAAATCGTCATCATGGTTCACAGTTCGCTCTCTCCGAAGCTCCTTCGTCGGTACACTTTGCGACTCTCATATTTAGAGTACATCGCTAACTGCGTGCACTTGGCAAGCTGCCTGGCAACGGTCTCGTATTCCGTCACCTTGAAACCGTTTGGCTTATCGCGGTGCGCATTGGGAGCTTTTGCCAAATATCAATACTTTTCCGGTACGCAATCAGCTCATCCCTGTGACACCGTAAGCTGTGCTTCCACTCGGCGCACAGTCTCCCTGAAGGAAGACGAATTGAATTAGAAGGAAAGGCGGAGGCCAAGTTCAACCTGGCGGTAGCTAAACGGCTGGGTGCTGGTGATTAGGCCAAAGTTACTGCCGTTTATGTCGCTGTTGGGATTGGCGAAGTGCGGCGTGTTGGTCAAGTTGTAGGCCTGAACGCGCGCTTCGAGCCTGTATCGTTCGGCGAACGAAAAGGATTTTAAGAGCGCCATATCGATGTTTGAGCTGCCGGGACCACGGAGGATATCCCTCCCCGCCGTGCCCGGAGCATTGTAAATGCCTCCTGTTGCCGCAGGGGCCTGGAACGCAGAAGTGTCGAAGTACTGGCGGATATTGCCCGTGTGCACGACTAGATTTCCAATCAGGTCGGCTCGGGTGTTGCTCGGAGTGCCGTTGGCCGTAACGCTGAAGGGGAGGCCGGATTGCAGCGTGTAAATACCGCTCAGCTGCCAGCCGCCGAGGGCCAAGTCAGCCGGCCGGGACCAATCCGAACCCCAGTGCTTGCCGCGTCCCCAGGGAAGCTCATAGAGCGAACTGAGCACCAGGCGATAGTTCTGGTCAATATTGGAGCGCCCCCGCTCACGGTGGAAGTCGGTGTAAAGCTGCGGCTGGCAGGCATCCAGATCGCCGCAGGCGTCATCGAGGGTCTTGGACCAGGCGAAAGAGCCGAGGAATTGGAAACCGCGATTAAGGCGGCGCTGATATTCGGCCTGAAGCGAGTGATAAATCGAATTGCCGCTGTTGTCTTGGACCGTGACGGCACCGAGCGCGTTAAAGCGGTTGTGGGCCGGGTCGGAATTTGGAATGCCATAAAGATTCTGGTTGGCATTGTAATTCCGGGTGAGGTTTTTTCCGCGGTCGCCGACATAGGCGAGGCTGGCGGAGCTGTTGGCATCCAATTGCCGCTGAACCTGCAGATTCCATTGACTGACGTTCGGCGTGACGTTGGAAGGAAGAACGGAGATGACGCTGACACCCGAAGGATTTGTGAGGTCGAGAGCCGTGAAATTCCCGCTGGGAAGCGGCGCCGTGGCTTGCGTGGCATCGAGCTGGCTTGCCGTGCAATTTGGCTGGCAAGCCAGGGCGCCTGTGAATGTGATGCGAAAGCCCTGGCTGTAGTTGACGCTGTTCTGACCGCTGAAAGGCGGGTTTTGCGCAAGCTGATTGCTGATGCCGCCGCGATCGAGGAAGTAGAAAATTCCGTAGCCGCCTCTGACTACCGTCTTGCCATCGCGGGTAAGCTGATAGGCGAAGCCGATGCGCGGGCCAAAATTGTTGTGGTCGTTCGGAACGAAGCCGCGCGAGACGGAATTCTTGTTGGCGAGTTCGAGCGCGCCGGTTAGGAGATTGAAATTAGCCTGGCGATCCAGAACCTCGACGGGCCAAGTGTAGACGTCGTAGCGGAGACCAAGATTCAGCGTGAGGCGAGGAGAGATGCGCCAATCGTCCTGAGCGAAAAAGCCATTCTCCCAACTGCGAGTGCCGACCATGCCGAGAGTCGGGCCATGTTGGTACCCGTCCACGAAACCAGCCAGAATGTCCGAGACCTCATAATCGGTGCTTACATGGCCGCCGCTGAAGCCGCCGCCTCCGTTGCCGTTGCCGCTCAAGAAGAAATAGCCTTTGCCGGTGAGCGGACGGAAAAGATTCACCTGGCGGCGAATGACGTTGCCGCCGAACTTGAACGTGTGCTTGCCGCGGGTCCAGGAAAGGGTGTCGTTGTAGTTGTAGCCAGTTTGAGGAACAAGGTAGGGCCCAAAATCTCCTGTGTATTCGATCTGGGAGTTGTAGCCTCCGATCAGAGCGATGCCCCCGAGGAGGGGTGTATTGCAATTGACAATGCCGAGCTGGGTGCACAGATCACTGGAATTAAACGGAGGAACAAAGCCGTACTTGGTCCGAACATAGCCGACGCGCGCTTCGTTCACAAGGGAAGAATTGATGGTGTGGGTCCACCCGATGGAAGCCCCAATGGGGTAGTTGAAGTTTGTGCCAGAGCCGAAGCCCGAGGGTAAAGTGGTCAGGCGCGGGGTCTCTGTTTGGTCCACATGGCCGCGGCTGAATCGGACGAACAAGCTATTGGTGACGTTGAGGAGATAGTCGCCGCGGACATCGAAATCATTCCATTGCTCGTTGATTTTGCGGACGTTGTGATAGTTCTGGAGAATCGAGTGGCAGCGGGAGTCAACCGATGCGCTGCAGTTCGGTTCGGGGAACGCCTTGAGATAGGCAAGACCCGCGGAGTTCATCCTGCCGGCAGGAATGATGTTTCCGGCGAAAGGAGCCCCGGTCCCCGGGTCGAGAATCGCAATCGGGGAGGAAAGTCCCGTGGGATTGGCCGCGGGCCCCGCGCCCGCCAGCAATTCTGAGAAATTACCCTGGCGCATGAGGTCTGTGGGGACGGTGGCCGTGTCATTGCTGCCCGGAACACGTTTGCGAAGTCCCTGGTAGTCCACAAAGAAAAAGAGCTTGTCCTTCAGGATGGGCCCGCCCAAAGTGCCGCCGAACTGATTGCGGTTGTAAGCGGGAGTGCGGTCGTTGTTGAAGAAGTCGCGCGCGTTTAGATTCGTATTGCGATTAAACCAGAACGCGGTGCCATGAAAGCGGTTGGCTCCAGACTTGAGCGAGGTCACGACGATGGCTCCAGCGGCGCGGCCGAATTGAGCGGGAGCCACGCTGGTCTGGACGCGAAACTCGTCAATCGCGTCAGCCGGCGGAAAGAAAACGATGGTGTTGACCAGGGATTCGTTGTTGTCAATTCCATCGAGGACGAAATTGTTGTTTTGGGGACGCAGGCCATTGACGGAAAGGGAGGCGCCGCCAGTTTCGCCGTTGCGGAAGGTTTCCGTGTTGCCGCCTGCGCCCGTCGACGAGGCGTTGGGCACGCCGCGAGTGACGTTGGCTTCGAGAGTGGCGAGTTGCGTGAAATTGCGGCCGTTGAGGGGCAGCTCGGTGATCTGACGGCTCTCCACGACGACACCAATGGCGGAATCGCCCGGGTCGATGATCGGTGAGCCTGCCTCCACGGTGATGGACTGCGTGACCTGACCGACAGTCAGTTGGAAATCGGCGACAGCGATTTGAGCGACTTGGAGGTCCAATTCGCGAACGGATTTGTTGAAGCCTTGGGCACTGACTTCAACGCGATAGTGACCCGGAAGAAGTGCGGGAATAGTGAAATAGCCGAACTCGTTGGTGGTAGCGGAAGTGGAGCGGCTCGTCGCGGTGTTGACGACGGTGACCTGCGCGCCGGTAACTGCGGCGCCGGAAGGGTCCGCAACGGTGCCTTGCAGGCGGGCTGTATCCACTTGCGCAAAAGCGGAATAGGCGGAGAACAGAACAACCAGAAAGACAAAAACACCGCGATACGGCGAACTGAGCTTCATATTGCCCCCCTTCCTAACCTTGTCCAAACGTTGCTTGGCTTCCTGCACCTCGTTCCACGGACGGCCCACCGTCCGAGGACCTGAAGAAGGGTCGCCGCATCCGGTTCCACGGCGGAAGCCAGAGCGACGCAAGGGAAAAACCGCGAGGATTTAGCGACACATGCCGTTCGCATGGGTGCGAAAACACTCCTTGGCTAGTCGTCAATTTCTCGCGATTATGAGCCCAACTTTTCTCCAATCGTCCTAGAGGTTCGGTTCTTGGAGGCGGTGCCTCGAGGCCCCATCCTGGTCAGTAATGCTAACCACGCCTCGAAAAGTAACAACTGTCATCGTTGACAGGCTCGAACGTCGGCGGAATTCTCTTGATTGCAGCGTCGTCGCGGAGCTTGATCACGAAGATTTTTCGGGTGGGGCGGGGCCTCCTGTAAGGAAGGTGGGTGGGTGCGTGGGTGGGTGCGTGGGTTGGGAGCCAGTCAGGAATATACTGGCTAAACTAAATCATTGGCTGCAAAAAAGCGTCTCTCGGTAAAGGCCGATTTTACCAGTTGCACTGGGGCAAATTCTCGGCTGTTCTCTTAGCCGGAGTCTTAGCCGAATCGAACGATAGCCGCGTCCGTCATGAGAAGTAAACCATAGACTTTTCGCAGCCTAGTCCGCACTCGGCTTTTGCTAGGCGCGAAACGTTATCGGGCTCCCTCAGGGAAGACAACGACGCCCAATTATTCGCTCAATCATGCACGCTCCGGATTCAGACAGGTAGACGGCCTCAACTTGTCCACTGTGATAGCGACCTCGCCGCTCCAGAGGGTTACGATCATACCTCGAAATGATTTTCATGAGATTCGCGGGCCATAGGCCCTAAATGACAGGTAGGCGGGATGGTCGATCTCAGAATGCACAAGCCCGCATGGTCAACTCATCCGGTTTAGAACGTGATCGCGGCGGAGATCTGGAGTGTGTATCCTTGGTAGGTAGATCTGCACTCGAATTCATGAAAATACTTAACACCGACGCTCACCTTCTGCTCGGGTAATACTGCGTTTGCTGCGAACCCTAGAGCGTTGACTGTGTAGTGCGCGGCTGCCTGTTGCGGCGTAATGTTCGGGCCATGCTTATCGCTAGTCTGCCACTGTCCGTAGCCCACCAACCCAAGCTGAAGGCGCAAGCTACGTCGAAGGGGGAAGGTATGGGTTAGCGAATAGTCCAGGTTAAAAGTCTGGCCGGGGTGGACCATTGTGCCCTCTTGGGCGCTGTGAAATTCATACATCTGAAAGGCAGATAATGCAGTGGCTTTGCTCGAATCCAGATATATCGTCTGTCCACTCGCAACAACTGAGGTCCAGTAACCTGAACCGACATTCGTGTTGGCACCCGCGCTAAATCTTCCGGTGGGCGCCAGGAACCCATAGATCGCCCGAATGGCAACGCGCTGTTTGCGCCAACCTAGAATAAACGGTTGATAATAGGAATCCGCAAATCCGCCACCGCCGCTGATAGCACCGCGGATATCCGAAGTGAGCGAGTTGTTAGCAATTGGAAGGGTAGCGGATGCCGAGAATACTGCTCCACCCAGGAGATTCATTTCCTTTTTGCTAACCCATACAAAACTGTTCATATCCATCAGGATCGAGTTCTGGCCGGTAGCCAATATCTCGCCATGAGGTCCCTTCTCTTCATCACGCGAGAAAAAAACAAAAAGGTTTGAATAGGTGATTCCTGCTTCAGGTGTCACTCCAGAGTTAGTGGCATTCATGCCCACAGGATAAACGCCTCTGACTTGCGCTTTGACGGGAATCAAGACAATAAAGTTAGCAACTGCAACGAAGGCACCCAAAGCAAAGAAACGAAATACCAAGTCTGCTCTGATCAACGTTACAGTTCGGTTGTTCCAAATCTGGGACACTCTGTCCTGAACCTGTAGTGTTCTAAGCTGGAGTTTCCGCGCTCCGAGTTCCTAAGAACCGCGCCAGCGGCATTAGAATAAGCAGCCCGACAACGGCAACGACGACAATCATGACGAGTACCTTCGGGTCATCGAAGTCCTTGCCACCAACCACAAGAGCAGCGGCAATATTGCGCTGTGCAGTAGCTAACGCCAACACGCCCTTTGTCCCTGCGCCCGGACCACCTAGGAGCCACCCGATTCCAACACCGCCGAAAAGAAACAGGATGCTCGCCAGAATGCCGCGTGTTCCGAACAAGGCGATTACATTTTGAATGTTTGTCACCAAGAGCAGCACAATCAGGAGTGCCAGGCTGAGACTGGAGATTCGGTTAAGCGGCGCCCGCATTCTTTCAGCAATGCTTCCGAACCGGGCGTTCACTGCAAGCCCGGCACCCAGCGGAAGCAACATGAGAAGAACCAGCGAGCGTGCTATTTTCATCGGGTCGACCGAAACGCCCTCCAAAAGCAGGGGCAGGACGAGAGGCATGTAGGCCACGGTCAAAACCATGAGTAGGACCATTAATCCCACGGCAAAGGCAAGGTTGCCCTTGGCGATTCCTGCAAGTTTAGGAAGGAATGGCGCGCCGGCAGCTGCGCCTAGCAAAAGCAGGGCTATGCCGAGCGGCTGGTCAAGCCTGAGAATTCTGGCTATGGCTAATGCCCCCAGTGGCATCAGCACAAAATTGGCGAGCAATGCGAGAAAAACAAGTTTTCCATTGCGCAGAGGATCCACAATCTGCCGAATGGTGAGACTCAAACCAACCGCCAGCATACTTGAAACCACAAAGGCGAGCATCGCGATCGGGACTGCCTTACTCAGGAGTTCCATTCAACCTTTCCCGTGTAGTGCTTGTGCACTTCGCGTTTCGGATCAGGCGACAGCCTGAGTTTTCTTCGCTGGCATCCCGCTTGACAGTGGCATCGTTGCCAGGTTTTTCCAAAAGGTCTCCAACGACTCGACGCCGCCGAACAACGTAGTAAATATCGTGGAGTCCGCCAGCAGGATGTTTCCGGCGCGTCGTGCATTAGGTGGCATCCAGATGAACGAGTTGAACTCGGTATTGCCCGCCTGCGTGAAAGGATGCGGTCGGTCCAGGTCAATCGGTTGGCGTGTAAGCACGTGGACGGACTTCGTGTCATCGGTGGTCAGCGCGTAATGCGGCAGGTGGGGATGAAAATTAAATGTGGTAACCCCGTTGACGAGGCCGAGCTTATCCAGGTCTTTGTTGATTGTGAGCGGCGCAATTTGACTAGTGCCTTTGACGATGGCCGGTCGGAGTCCGAATTGATTCATCACCGGCACCCCAAGTGCTTTCATCATCGAACGCGTGTATTGTCCGAAGCGCTGCTGGCGAGGGACGAGAGCATCCCCGTGGTGTGTGTATTCCAGTTGGCGCTGTTTCAAATCTTCTGTAAATCCCACATCGTGATGGGGCCCAAGCAAAAGGCAAGTTCCTTCTCGTTGCAGCCACTCGCGGACCGCTTCGATCTCTCCCGAGGCTGCCTCCTGCTCTGACAGCAGGTGATCGAGACCGAACACCATCAGCGTGTCTGTGTCCGCGAGGATTCGCTCGTCGATCGGAAGCTTATACCCGGCCTGATCGATTCGTTGAAATACAGCAACCGAATGTCCGGTGACGTCACCTACGACGCTCTGAAACGCGAGCGTCGAACGGTGGAACAGTTCCAGCGTCCCAGCGATTCCTTGCAGGAAATGCATCTCATCCCATTCCGTTCCCTCATACGCGGGCCAGGCGACTCTCCGAACCTCCGTCATGGTCGAGAAGCGGTTGTCTAATTCAGTGGAGTCCCGGTTGGCTTCCCAGGGATAACTCCACGTCCAGTAGATAGAAACTCTCCGTTTGCCGGGAGTGTACTTGCGTGGTGCATGATTCTGGTTATAAGTACGCGGTGGTTGAGGAACGGAGCTCATGATTGCCTACCTTCCTGTACTTTCTAATAATCTTTGTTTCAAAGACCATCACTCAGCGACGCCAGGTATCGGAGCGCCCTTATACCAGGCAAAAAGAAGTAAGCGCCGGCTCGGATCGTGGTGAAAGCTGGCAGGCCCTTGATCTTTTTCCGAATGGGCCGCTTTGGGATGGTCATGTCAAAAGTGCCGTCCTGTGTACCGAAAATCGGGTCGCGCTCGTTTCCCAGCTCGTGAAAGTTTGGGTCGTTCGCCCACACGTTCATCGCAAATTCAAATTGGCGGACGAGGCTCGCACAGCCCACGAACGCGGCGATGCCTCGCTCTGTGCCGTCGTCGGGGACACCTTCCGGCAGAGGCGGACCATAAGTCCCCCCGCGCCGGATCATCTTCCGCCGGTTCATGTTCACTGCGGTATCGCGCGGGTTCATGCGCCGGATGTGCGCACCGAGCGGACAGCCATAGCCGTGAGGGTCCATCTTTGCGTAATTGAAATCATTGTTGCGCTGAGAATCAGCACCGAGCTTTGGATCGTCCTTATCGGGCGCGAGGACAAGCGGAGCGCCGCTCCGCCATCGTCCCATCAGCTTGGCAGCTATCAACTCCTGCTGTTCCGGTGTTTCACCATGGGCTCGGAGGAAATCGCGAAACGCGCCTACGTGCTCTTCCATTCTCAAATAGGCAACATAGCTGCCGTTGCGAGAAAGAGTTTCTGGCTGCGGCAATCCGGCAGCAGGACCTTCTTCGTCAGGATAGCCAAGGAAAAATTCGCCCGGTTTGATCGGTGGGCCAGATCCGGGTGTCGGCTCTACTCCCGTTCCCTCGATGACTGGCTGCGAGAGCCGATCACGGTAGCCGAAGTGTTCGTGAGCGTAATCGAACGGGGGGATAGCTTCCAGATCTAGAGCGGATAGAAGTTTGACTCCGTCGCGCTGCTTCAGATAGTTTGCATGCTCCTGCCGGCACCGCTCGCGTTCGGCGACGTCGCGGGCAAACAGTACGACAATCGCATGCAGGTTTGGACTGGCGAGCCCTCCCACCCAATGATCTGGATGATTAGCGCCTGTGGTGCCGAGGACGCCCGCCCGGGCCGCCATGCCCTGACGAAACTCTTCCGGGAAGGTGGCCAAGGATGCGTCATCCACACCGAGCATTTGCAAACCGTTCCAGGTGAAGCCAACGGTCACCCACCTTGCGTCAAGTAGGCTGGACCCGACAACGCTTGCGGTGCCCACCTTGTCGATGAGGCCCGTCAGCCATGCTCGTCCCTCTGAACCAGTCTTAAACGCAAGGAACTCATAACGCGCTGCCCGCGCAGGCGGCCGCGACATCAAGAAATGCTGAATGTCGTCCAAATCAAGCGAAGCGGACTGATCGGATTGTTTGGTCGGATCTCGTGAAATGCGATGCGATTGTTGCAAGGCGGACACACCCTTCTCCGTAGCGAGTAAAACAAGAGGTCTGCTACTGCATCAGGTCCAGCATGTCAGCAAAGGCAGCCTTAAGTTTTAGAGCCTTCTTAATCTCGTCGGCCGTGACGAACGGATATTCTCCATACTCCAGAAAACTGGGGCACTGGTGTTCACGAACGAACTTGACGAACGCTGGCACGTTGGTCTTCCAGTCTTCCGGAAATCCTTCAAGGTTCTCAAAAGTCGTGTTCACACCTAACTTTGTGAACAGGGCTACGGCGTCCTCAGTGTACTTGTCGAAATCTGTGTCAAAGATCCCCTGGTACATGAAATAAGTGTCCTTCCCGATGTCAAACAGAACCCACCGAAGGTAGTGGAGCTTAAGCGTCGCAAGGGCTTCAGGAAGATCAGCGATCGCCTTCTCGATGGTCTTGCCATATGCACGGATCGCGTCCTCTCTTCCCGGTTTGATCTTCGCGATGAGGGTAAATCCATAGCAGGCTGGAGTTCGTGGATATACCGGGCCGTACCTCCCATCTTGAAGCTTGAAGTATCCCTCCTTCGGAATCGCCATCGCCTGTGGTTTCGTCCAATCGCGCTCTTTGGGCGTTGAGGGTGTTGCGGGCGCTACTGTGGCCATGTCAGCCTCCTTTTTCAGGTTCTTATCCTCGTGCCAGACTCTCCTCAGTTGTTCTCCTGACCCGCGAGGCAGACTGTACTCTTAGTCGATAATTGGGGTTGTCCACACTGTTAGTTCTTACAGTGAGTGGGTGAGCACTTCTCAGTCAGGTGTGAGGTTGTGATGGAATTCTGGACGCTCTTCTGGTGGAGCAAAGTAGAGGTCGAGCATTTTTCCCTTAAGCTGATACCGCTGGGGGGCGAATGGCTGATCGGCTCCTGCAGTCACTTGAAACGACGGGCAGTATATCGGCTAAGAGATGTAACGGAGCATGTCCCGTTCTTTGCCGCCGACCTAAGCCTTAATCGGGCTAGCCCTGTGGACGCGAGGCTCAGATCAGGATTCTATGGGAGGCCGATTTAGCGAATGCCTCGGACGCAAAAACGCCCTCACAATGTCTTCACCGAAGACCCGCTGCAGCTATCCGAAACCGAAGAAAGGAATCTCCGTCCGTGGTCGTTCAACACAGGTTGGGCGCGTCCAACTACGCTTCTCCAGCCGGGCTCATCGCGGGTTGGGTAGCTCGCACACGGTCCCTTGCGGAACCGCTGTCCCCGCGCGGCCCCCAACCCGTCCTTAGGAGGCTACGCGGGTTTGCCGCCCGGCTCCTTGCTGTACCGCAACACGGCCCTTGGGCGCTTGGTGTAAGCTCCCATTGAAGTTCAAGGTGAAGCTAGGCGGGCTTGGGCTCGACCCCTGAGCCAGCCATCAATCTCACTCTTGAACGCGTAGACCGTGCTTCCCTTCAGGTGAGGGGCCTCATATCCTCAGCCTAAAACGCCGAGGCTTTACGGCCCACATGGGTAAACAGCAATTTGCTTCCACGAGTCGAGACGCTCTCTGTTCCGCTCTAGGGTCGATGGAGCGACTGTTCTCTGCAGCTTGTTTGTTTTCGAACCATAGACCTCTGCGATGGCGGCGTTCCTCAGATCCAGTTCACCCTCTTTCTGGATCACTCAAAGCCCTAAGCGTCAAAAATCGGTTGGATGAAGTGAAGTTTCGCTGTTTTCCGGTCAAGCGCACTTTGCGGCGTCAAGAATGTAGTCCTCGAAGATCTGGCGGCGAACGAACCGTTTATCTATCGTGCTCA
>Ga0209350_1000030_pt1 | contig 94943 bp, 72 predicted proteins | sample GraSoi013_2_20cm_2_FD_185822 | JGI IMG/M metagenome (GOLD analysis project Ga0209350, IMG submission 185822) | Grasslands soil microbial communities from the Angelo Coastal Reserve, California, USA - Sample 09_27_2013_2_20cm (SPAdes) (version 2) | ecosystem: Environmental > Terrestrial > Soil >...
GCGCGCAGTTCCCCACCGCGCCGAACAGAATGACGCTGTGATCCCCCGCGCTCACCCCCTCGATGACGGTCGTCCCGTTGTCGCCGAGCGGGCGCTGCTGCCCGTTGTCCAGGAGCACCGTGTAGCCGTCCGGGTCCAGATCCATTCCCGCGGTCGCCGTCGTGACCTGGATGCTGCCGGTCGCCGCGACGCAGCTCACACTGAAGGTCGTCCGTGCCGTGTCGCGCGTAACGCCGCCCGTCGTCACATGCACGGCGCGCGGATTATCGCCGGTGATCGTGCAGTTCCCTGCCGAGCCGACCAGTCGGACGGTGTGATCCCCGGCGCTCAAGCCCCCGATGGTCGCTGCTCCGTTCACGGGCAGCGGTGCCAGCGATCCGACGTCGATCAGGACGGTGTAGCCGTTAGGAGTGAAATCCACTCCCGTGGTCGCGGCCTTCACCTCGATGCTGCCGGTCACGGCGACGCAGGTCACCTGGAACAGGGTCCGTGCCGTGTCGCGCGCGGCGCCACCGGTGATCACATGCAGCACGCGGGGATTGTCCCCGCCGACCGTGCAGTTCCCGGCGGCGCCCGATAGCACCACGCTGTGGTCTCCTCCGGCGAGACCGTCGATCGTGACGGTCCCGGCTCCGAGGAGTAGCCGCAGGGACCCGCCATCGATCTGCATCGCGTAGCCGTTCGGATCGAGATCGATTCCCGAGGTCGCCGTCGTGACCTGGATGCTGCCGGTCGCCGCCCCGCAGGTTACCTGGAACTTCGTCCGGGCGGTGTCACGCGTGACCGCGCCCGTTGTGACGTTCACGGTGCGCGGGTTGTCCGGGGCGATCGGGCAGTTCGCCGCCGCCCCGGTCATGGTGACCGTGTGGCTCCCCGCGCCGAGACCCTCGAACCTGATGGTGCCGCTCACGGCGAGCGCCCGGGAGGCGCCACCGTCCACCTGGACGGTGTAGCCGTCGGGATCGAGATCGATCCCCGAGGTGACGGCGGCGACCTCGATGACCGCCGTCGTGGCGACGCAGATGACCTGGAACGTCGTCCGCGCGGTGTCGCGTTTGACGGCGCCCGTCGTGACGCTCACCGTGCGCGGGTTGTCAGCGGCGACCGGGCAGTTCGTCGCGGCGCCTGCCAGCGTGACCGTATGGCTCCCCGCCGAGAGTCCCTCGAACCTGGTGGTGCCGCTCACGGCCAGCGCCGCGGTCGTGCCGCCGTCTACCTGGACGGTGTAGCCGTCGGGATCGACATCGGCCCCGGACGTCGCAGCCTTGATCTCGATCGTGCCGGTGACCGCGACGCACACGACCGCGAAGGCGACCTGCAGGGTGTCGCCGGCCCTGACGGTGACCGCGCGGGGATTTTCCCCGCCCGCCGTGCAGTTGGCCGCCAGTCCTGCCAGCGTGACCGAGTGAGCCCCAGTACCCAAGTCCCGCAGCACCAGCGTCCCGTTCACGCCGACCGTGCGTGGGGCGGCACCGTCCAGCGTTACGGCGTAGCCGTCCGCATCCGGATCCGCTCCGATGGTCGTAAGCACGATGCGGATCGCGCCGCTGGTTGGGACCAACGGCCCCTCCCCGCATGCGGTGGAGAGGGCGACGGCGAGAGCCACGAGTGCGAAGCGAGTGCGCATGGACGCCTCCGGGTTCGGCTCGCCACGCAACGAATGAAAAACCGGCCGAATGGGTGTGCCCCACTCAGCCGGTTTCGCGATTCGCTCCCCCCGAGGCATTGGCGAGCCGCACGACATCGCGCCACGGGGTTCATAGCACCTGAGCTGGTTTCAATATGCACCCAGGAGGGGGGGCGTCAAGCTGGCGGCCTAGCGCACGGACGCGAGCAGATACAGCGCGGCGCCGAGGATGAGCGGCGCCGAGTGCACCCCCGGCATCGCTTTCTTCATATAGATCGACCCGACCAGGTGCAGCAGGCCGTTTCCCGCCATCATTAGGCCAAACAAATAGGCCGCCGGTCGCATCCCGGGCTCCCCGCGGAATGCCGCCGGTGACAGGGCGAGCAGCAGGACGGTCATCGCGATCAGCCCGCCGAGCCAGACACCGAACGTGAAGGTCGGTAGTGGAAGGAAGGGAAACCGCGCTCGGATCGCCTGTACGGCGGGATTGTAAACCGATAGGAAATCCGTTAACGCCTCGTCCGCCACGTGGATCGCGAGCGCCACGCACAACGCGACCCACGCGATGCCGAAGCGGGAGTAGTCAGCGAGCGCTAGCAGCAGCGCAGGCCCTTTCCCTTTGCCTCGAAGAACTGCGCGACGTACTCCCGCTCGCTCATGCCGGGCTCGTGCCCGGCCACGCGGCAGTGCTCGAGGTACGCGTCATAATCCGGCGCCCCCAGGACGCGCCGAGCGGCCCGAAGGGCGCGCCTCACCCACGTTTCCCCTTTCCCCTTTCCCGTTTCCCGCTCAGTCTCCCGTCGCATACGCACTCTCCACGAATGGCGCCTCGTGCACCAGGGCCGGCTTGCGTCGCGACAGCACCAGCCACCACTCGCGCAGCGACGTGACGATCAGCACCGCCACCACCGTCATGAACAACAGCGCCACGAAGGTGTTCAGCCGGTCGTTGAAGATCAGTCGCGCGGCATCGGGATTGGACGAGCCCGCGAGCGACGCGGCGTGGGCGAGGAAGCCGAGCCGCGGATCGGGCGAGAACACCTTCTGCCACCCCGCCGTCATCGTGACGATCACGAGCCAGGCGAGCGGCGTGAGCGTGACCCAGGCGAAACGCGCCCGGCCCATCTTGATGAGAATCGTCGTGCCGACGCACAACGCCACCGCGGCGAGCAGCTGGTTCGAGATCCCGAACAGGGGCCAGAGGGAGTTGATCCCGCCCAAGGGGTCCACCACGCCTTGGTAGAGGAAGTACCCCCATCCCGCGACGATCAGGGCGCTCGAGGCGAGGACGCTCGGGTACCACGACGTCTCCCCGAAGCGTGGCCACACGTGGCCCACGATCTCCTGCAGCATGAACCGCCCGACGCGCGTGCCTGTATCGATCGTCGTCAGGATGAACAGTGCCTCGAACATGATGGCGAAGTGGTACCACAGAGCGGTGAGCGTCCGGCCGCCCAGCGCCGAGGTCACGCCGGCGAAGATCTGGGCCATCCCGACGGCGAGCGAGGGCGCACCGCCCGAGCGCGCGATCAGCGTCTGCTCGCCCATCTGGGTCGCGAGCTGGTGCATGACGTCCGGTGTGACGACGAATCCTGCCTGACTCAGCACCTGCGACGCCTGCGCCAGGCCGGCGGGGGTCGTATTCATCGCGAAATACACGCCCGGGTCGAGCGTGCACGCCGCGATCATCGCCATCACTCCGACGAACGACTCCATCAGCATCCCGCCATAGCCGATGAGGCGGGCGTCCGACTCGCGGGCAATCATCTTGGGCGTCGTGCCCGAGGCGACGAGCGCGTGGAACCCCGAGATCGCCCCGCACGCGATCGTGATGAAGGCGAACGGGAACAGCTTCCCCGCGAACACCGGTCCCTCCCCCAACCGCGCGAAGGGCGTGAGCGCGGGCATCTTGAGCGGGGGCAGGATCACTAGGATCGCGAGCGCGAGCACGACGATCGTCGTGATCTTGAGGAAGGTGGACAGATAGTCCCGCGGGCAGAGCAGCATCCACACCGGGAGCACCGACGCGACGAACCCGTAGGCGACCATCATCCAGGTGAGCGCCGTGGCGGAGTGCGTGAACACGGGTGCGAGCTGGGGCTGAGCCGCCACCCATCCCCCCGCCACCAGCGCGCCCAGGAGCAGCACGGCTCCCACCGACGAGGCCTCGCCCACCTTGCCCGGGCGCCACCGCTTCATCCACCACCCCATCAGGAGGGCGATCGGGATCGTGCACGTGATGGTGAACAACCCCCAGGGCGACGCTTTGAGTGCGTTCACAACGATCAGCGCCAGCACGGCGAGCAGAATGATCATGATGAACAGGACGGCCAGCATCCCGGTGATCCCGGCGGACTGGTTGATCTCTTCTTTTGCCATCTGGCCCAGGGACTTGCCGTCGCGCCGTAGCGAGCAGAACAGGATCGTGAAATCCTGCACCGCGCCCCCCAGCACCACGCCGATCACGAGCCACAGCGTACCCGGCAGGAAGCCGAACTGCGCGGCGAGCACCGGCCCCACGAGCGGGCCCGCGCCGGCGATCGCCGCGAAGTGGTGTCCGTACAACACCCACCGGTTGGTCGGGACGAAGTCCCGGCCGTTGTTGAACCGTTCCGCCGGAGTGGCGCGACGGTCGTCCAGTCCGAAAACGCTGCTCGCGAGGAACCGGGAATAGAAGCGATAACCGACCGCGTAGGTGCACACGGCGGCGGTGAGCAGCCAGGCGGCGTTGATGGTCTCCCCGCCGGACAGCGCCAGCACCCCGAAGGCGGCGGCGCCCAGCGCGGAGATCCCGCCCCACACGAGCAGCACGCCGATCCGGTTCATGGGGCCCAAGTTACGCCGTGCCTTGCCGATGTTCAATTTCGAACATAGGTTCGAAATCTTGACGACTCAAGCGTCGTGGGTGCTCGCGTCCCGCGGGGCATCGGCCGTCGGTGCTCCGGCGACGGAGACGCGCCCCGATCCGCTCCGCCTGACCGAGACCGTGCAGGGCCGGGTGGCGATCGTCACGGGCGGCGCGACAGGCCTGGGTCGCGCCACGGCGATCGAGTTCGCGCAACGCGGCACGGCGGTGGCCATCAATTACGTCGAGCTCCCGGAGCGCGACGTCGGCGCCCAGGCGCTGCTCACCGAGACCGCGATCCGCGCCCTGGGGGTGCCGGTCTACTGCGCCCGCTGCGACGTCCGCAACCACGCTGAAGTCGCCAAGTTCGTCGGCACGGTGCGCGAGCGGCTGGGCGGGGTGCATTACCTGGTCAACAATGCCGGCGTGGCCCATGACGGCGCCCTGTGGCGGCTCGAGCCGGACGCTTGGCAGGAGGTGCTGGACACCAACGTCACCGGCGCCTTCAACTGTATTCAGGCCGTGGCGCAGCCGATGCGCGCCCAGCGCTTCGGCAAGATCGTCAACGTCGCGAGCCATCAGGCGTTCCGGCCCGGGTTCGGGATCGCGAACTACGCGGCGAGCAAGGCGGGACTGATCGGGCTCACCAAGTCGGCGGCGGTCGACCTCGGCCCCTCCAACGTCAACGTCAACGCGGTCGCCCCTGGGTTCGTCAAGACCGATCTGCTGTCCAAGCTGCCACGCGAAGTGCTGGAACGGGCTGAGCACGAGTCGGTGTTGGGGCGGGTGGCGGACCCGGAGGACGTGGCGCGCGTCATCGTGTTTCTGTGCAGCGAGGCGGCGCGGCACATCACCGGGCAGGTGATCGTGGTGGACGGCGGCTTGACACTCGCTTCTTGAAAAACCCAGGCGCGCTCACGATATTGGCGCCGTGACTAATCCCTTACAAATCAAAAACTTAGTGCGTGGTGCCCGGTGCGGCGTGGCCATCGCGTTGCTCGCCGGCTGCGGCGGCCGGCAGCACGTCGAGACTCCAGCGCCCACTCAGCCACTCCCCACCGCCGGGCTGGCCGCCCAACAGGTCAGCGTGCTGCCGCTCACCCTGCTCGCCGCCGAAGACTCACTGCACTGGCAGGCCAAGTTCGCGGACCGGCGTGCGGCGCTGGCCCAGGCCGACAGCGTGATCGGCACGCTGCTCACGGCGCGTGCACCGGAGGTGACGTGGGTGCTCCCCGAAGCGTTGCGCAAGGCGGCGCGCCGCGCCCCCGGGATCGCACCCGATCCGGACCAGATGGGCACCGCGCTCCTGCGGGCGCCGAACATCGAGATCGTGCCCGACCCGCTGCGCGGCGAGCTACGCACCCTGGTGGCGCTGGCCGCGAACGGCGGCCGCTACGCGCTCGTGCCGGCGGCGCTGGTCTACCGGCGGGCGGGCGGTCAGGCGGTCGGGCGGCCGGTCGTGGCGCCGCCCCTCCCGGCCGCCCGCGACGGCGGAGCTGACAATCGTGATGGTCGACGTGCGCACCGGGCGCCTGGGGTTCCGGACCACGGCGCGCGGCGACGGCGACGATCCCTGGTCGGCGCTGACGGGCGCCGTGAAGAGCCTCACGCCGGGGCTGCCGTGACGCGCGAGGCGACGCTGATCGCCGGCGACGGAATCGGACCCGAGATCACGCAGGCAACGCTGCAGGTGCTGGACGGTTTGGGGGTACGGATCGAGTGGGACGAGGAGTACGGCGGGATGAGCGCCATCGAGAAGGCCGGTACGCCGCTCCCCAACGCCACGCTCGACTCGATCCGCCGCACCGGGCTCGCGCTCAAGGGCCCGCTCACCACGCCGGTAGGCGGCGGATACCGGTCGGTCAACGTGGCGCTGCGGCAGGAGTTCGAGCTGTACGCCAACGTGCGCCCGGTGAAGTCCATCGTGCCGGGCGGGCGTTACCAGAACGTCGACCTCGTCATCGTCCGCGAGAACACCGAGGGGCTGTACGTCGGGATGGATCGCACGTTCAAGGTCGGGGGCGATCCCAAGGCGCTCGCGCAGGCAACCTCGGTGATGACGCGCGACGGGTGCCGGCGCATCGTGCGCTACGCCTTCGAGTATGCCAAGCGGCACGGCCGCAAGAAGGTGACGGTGGTCCACAAGGCGAACATCCTCAAGGCGACGTCGGGGTTGTTCCTCGAAACGGCGCGGCAGATCGCGCAGGAATACGAGGGACAGATCGCCTCGGATGACAAGATCGTGGACAACGCCGCCATGCAGCTGGTGATCAACCCGGCACAGTTCGACGTGATCGTGACGACGAACCTGTTCGGCGACATCCTGTCGGACGAGGCCTCGGGTCTGGTGGGCGGCCTGGGACTCGCCCCCGGGGCGAACATCGGGGAAACGGCCGCGATCTTCGAAGCGGTGCACGGCTCCGCACCCGATATCGCGGGGCAGGGGATCGCCAACCCGTCGGCGCAGCTGCTCGCAGCGGCGATGATGCTCGATCACATCGGCGAGCTCGAGGCGGGGGACCGGCTGCGCCGGGCGCTCGAAACCGCCATCGTCAAGGACAACGTTCGCACGAAAGACCTGGGAGGCAGTGCTTCGACCACCGAGTTCGCCCGCGCCGTGGTCCGGCGGCTCTAGCCACCCCTGCAGCCGCTGCGGGGAGACCACCGGGGGCATCGAGATAGGTGGTCTCTGCGGCCGCTGTGCCCAAATCGTCACGGGAAAGGCGTCACGCATAGGACGTCTAGTGGCGCTGGTAACTACAGTGCTGCTCGCGGGGTACGTGATGCTTACGCTCCGATCCGTCTCCCCCGACTGGCAGGCGACCGCGCGGACCGTGGGAGCGGTCGCCGTGGTGGCGTGGTACCTGCTGACCTATCGGATTGCCATGAGGATCGCGCTCGAATGGCTGCGATGACGTTTCCCGTCGCACGTCGCATGTTGCACGTGCTCGCAGGGCTGGCCGTCGCGGTGCCGCTCGCCGGCCAGACATCCCTCTCGATTTACTCAGACGGCCGGGTGGTGGTGCGGCGCACGCTGGCCCAGGCGCTCGAGAAGGGGCGGAACACCCTCACGCTGAGGGTCGAGGACTTGGACCCGGCCACGCTCTTCTCTCCGGACACGGGCGTCGCGCTCCTGTCGGCGATCGCGCGGACGCCCACGGATCGGGACGGCGCACTGCGGCGCGCCGCAGGGCAGACGCTCGCGTTCGTGCGGCGGCGGGAGGACGGCAGGAGCGATACCGTGCGGGCGACCGTGGTTCGGGCCAGCCCGCCGCAGTACCGCCTGTCCGACGGGCGCTTCGTCTTGTCGGAGCCGGGTGAGCCGATGTTCCCCGCGGAGCTGGTCCGCACGGCGCCCGAGGCGACGGTGGTGCTCGAGGCAGCGCGGGCACGGCCGCGCTCCGAGCTTGCCTGGCTCACTCGAGGGGCGAGCTGGGAGGCGGTCTACCAAGTGATACTGACGGGTGTCCGGTGTCAGGTATCAGGGGCGGCCACGATCACGTCCCAGTCGCTCGCCGCCGACAGCGCGGAGGTGCAGCTCGTGGCGGGGTCGATCGGCCGGGCTCGGGGCCCGGCTCCGGTCGTGTTCGAGACCGCTCGAGCCGAGCGGATGGTGATCGGGTCGCCCCCCGTTCTCGCGGGCGCCGCGGAGGAGGCCGTCGGCGAGACGCACGTGTACCAGCTCTCCGGTCGCCTCTCGATCGAGCCCGGCGCCCCGGTCACGACCGCCCTGTTCCCCCGGGCCGCCGTCCTGTACACGCAGGAGCTAAGCGTGCCCGGGGCGCTGCCGTGGCGTGGCTTTCTGGGGCAGTCTGCCGCCGAGCCGAATCGCGTGCCCGTGCAGGTGTGGTACACGCTCAAGCGCCCTCGTGGGACGCCGTTCGGCGATCGGCCGTTGCCCGGTGGCACGCTGCAGCTCTATCAGGCGGACTCCGCCGGCCGGGTACAGCTCGTGGGCGAGGCACGCAGCGATCACACCGCGCCGGGGCGCGACCTCCGGGTGCAGTCTGGGGAGGCCTTCGACGTGACTGCCGAGCGGGTGCAGACTGATTACAATCAGGAGCAGCTGGCGCCGCCGCGCCGCGGCCTGCCGCCGCGGCAGCGTGTCACCGCGGCGTACCGGGTGACGATCACCAACGCGAAGCCGGAGGCCGTCACGGTGGACGTGCGCGAAGCGCGCTACGGCGTGTGGCAAATCGTGGAAAGCAGCCTCCCCGCCGAGAAGCTCTCCGCGACGGAGGTGCGCTTCCGCATCCCCGTGGCGGCGAGCGGCGCGGCGATGCTCACCTATACCGTGCAGGCAGAATCGTGACCGTCCAGCTGCTGCACCTCGCCGATCTGCATTTCGGCGGCCTCGCCGACGTCCGGAAGATCGAAGCGCTCGAGAAAATGATTCCGGACCTCCGCCCCGATGTCACCGTGATCGCCGGGGACCTGTCGCAACGCGCCCGCCACGGCGAGCTGCAACGGGCCCGGGCGTTCGCGAACCTCGCGGCCGAAACCGCTCCGGTGCACGTGATCCCGGGGAACCACGACGTGCAGTGGTGGACCCGGCCCCTCATCCCGTTCGGTAAGGACGCGCTGTACCGCAAGTACGTGCACTATTTCGGCGCCGACTTGGCGCCGACGCTCACCGTGCGGGGCGCGGTCATCGTGGGTGCCCTGACGTCGCACGGGGTGGCGTGGGGCTCGCTCACGCTCCGGCTGCGGGACCTGGCCGTCAAAGGGCACCTGCCGAAGCGGGAGGTGGCGCGGGTGAAGCAGGTCTTCGCGGCCGCGGCTCCCGAGCAGGCGCGCATCCTGGTGCTGCACCACAACGTTCTGCGGGGGGAGATCTCGCGCCGCATGGGGCTCGCCCGCTGGCGCCAGGCGCAGCGCCGCATCGTCGAGTCCGGTGCGGAGGTGGTGCTGTGCGGGCACGACCACCAGGAGGTCGCGGAGCAGCTGCAGGGGCGCGTGGTCGTCTCCGCCGCGGGGACGCTCTCCACCCGCACCCGGGGCGGCCGACCGTCGAGCTTCAACTTCGTCACCATCGAGCCGTCGGCGGTGCAGGTCACCATCTTCCGGTGGGAGACGGAGCGCGGGAAATTCCGCGCGTCGGATACGGTCGCCTTCGCCCGCACTAGCCGCCAGGCGCCAGCGCCGCAGGTGCAAGTCGCCGGTTAAGTTCCAAGTCGCGAGTCGCGACGTTGAACCCTGCTCCCTGAGGCTCACATGGCCAAGTTCCAGGGCGTCGACTTCTATAACGTCGACGGGCTCTTGTCCGAGGAAGAGCGTGCGGTGCGCGACACGGTGCGCGCCTGGGTGGACGACAACCTCATGCCCGTGATCGCCGAGCACTACCTCGAGGGACGGTTCCCGAAGCACCTGGTGCCCCAGATGGCGGAGCTGGGGTTGTTCGGCGCCAACCTGCCCGAAGAGTACGGCTGCGCCGGCCTCAACCACGTCGCCTACGGGCTCATCATGCAGGAGCTCGAGCGCGGCGATTCGGGCGTGCGCTCGTTCGCCTCAGTGCAGGGCGCCCTTGTGATGTACCCGATCTTCGCCTTCGGCTCGGAGGAACAGAAGCGGCACTGGCTCCCGAAGATGGCCACAGGCGAGGTGATCGGGTGCTTCGGACTGACGGAGCCCGACTACGGCTCGAACCCCGCCGGCATGATTACGGTCGCCAGGGAGACCAAGAGCGGCTGGATCCTGAACGGCGCCAAGATGTGGATCACCAATGGGTCGACCGCGCACGCGGCGATCATCTGGGCGAAGACCGGCAAGCCCGACGACGTGGAATCGATCCGCGGCTTCATCGTCCCGACCGACACGCAGGGCTTCTCGGCGAAGGACCAGAAGGGGAAGCTGTCGCTACGCGCCAGCGACACGAGCGAGCTGGTCTTACAGGATGTGTGCGTGGCGAAGGACGCCGTGCTGCCGAAATCGGCGGGCTTGAAGTCGCCGCTGATGTGCCTCACGCAGGCACGCTACGGCATCGCGTGGGGAGCGGTGGGCTCGGCCATGGCGTGCTACGACGAAGCGGTGAGCTACGCCAAGGCCCGGGTGATGTTCGGCAAGCCGATCGGCGGCTTTCAGCTGCAGCAGGCGCGGCTCGCCGAGATGCTCACCGAAATCACCAAGGCGCAGCTGCTCTGCCTCCAGCTCGGCCGCCTCAAGGATCAGGGGAAGGTCACGCCCCAGCAGGTGTCGCTCGCGAAGCGCAACAACGTCAGCATGGCGACCGACATCGCGCGCGAGACCCGGCGGCTGCTCGGCGCCAACGGCATCCTCGCCGAGTATCAGGCCATGCGCCACCTCGCGAACCTCGAGTCGGTCTATACGTACGAAGGGACGCACGACATCCACACACTCATCTTGGGGCAGGAGATTACGGGGCTGAATGCGTTCAACTGATTGCGGATTGGCGATTGTGGATTGCGGATTGGCCGTCCGTCCTGCAAATCCGCAATCCCCAATCCGCAATCCGCAATTGCTCGCCGGCGCACTCATCCTCGCCTCGCTGCCTTCGCTCGCCGGCGCCCAGCAGCCCGACTCCCTCCCCACCGACACCCTGGCCGCCGTCGTGGTCAGCGGCGTCCGGCTCCCCACCGTGCGCGAGCTGGCGCGCGGGCTCGCCGGCCGTACCGCCACGCTGCACGCGGCGGACCTCGATGCGCGCGGGGTGCGCTCGCTCGCGGACGCGCTCGAGCAGCTGCCGGGCATCACGACGTCGGACGAGCTCGGTGCGCCGGGCCAGCTGGACGTGACGCTCCGGGGATTTCAGGTCTCGCCGACCATCGGCCTGCCCCAAGGAGTGACGGTGTACCTGGACGGCGTGCGGGTGAATGAGCCCGACGCCCACGAGGTGAACTTCGACCTGCTGCCGCTCGAGGACGTGGACCACGTGGACGTGACCTACGGTCCCTCGGTGCTGCTGGGCCGGAACTCCCTTGGCGCGGCAGTGAACCTCGTGACGCGACGCGGCACCGTGCCGGCCGAGCGGGAGGTCGAGGTCTCCGGCGGCAGCTTCGGACGCTACGAGCTGAAGGCGCGCGCCGGGGATCGCCGCGGGATGTGGGACTACTACGTCGGCACGCGGTACGAGCACGAGGATGGCTGGCGCGCCGCGACCCCGAGCCGCACCGCCACGCTGTTCGGCAAGCTCGGCGTCACTTCCGGCACGTGGGATGCGACGCTGAGCTACGCGGCAGCCGACAACCGCATCTTCCAGGCGGGGAGCCTGCCCGAAAGTGCGTACGCCGCGGCGCCCCGCGTGAACTTCACACCGGGAGACTATTTCGCCCCGCTGGCCCATCTGGTCACGCTGAACGCGCACCGCCTCGTGGGTGGGATGCAGCTCGCGCTCAACGGATTCGGCCGGGCCCTCACCACTGATCAGTTCAACCGCAACGCGAGCCCGCCCGACACCCGCGAGCGCAATCGCGAGCGCCTCGGCGGAGGGGCGGTGCAGGTCTCGGGCTCCGTGGCCCTGGCCGGGCGGCCGCTGCGCTGGCTCGCAGGCGTGGACGGCGCCTATCAGCACACGGCGGTGCGGCTCTACGCCGTGCGATCGACCAGCCCGGACTCGCTCACCGAGTCGGTGCTGACGAACGAAGTCGACCTGGGCGCCTTCGTCGGCGCCAACTGGCCGCTCGCGCCGGCGCTGACCGCGACGGTGGCGGGGCGCTACGACTACATCCGCGTGCCGTTCGAGGACTTGCTCGATCCGGGCCAAAGCGGGCTCAACATCTTTCGACGGCTGAGCCCCCGGGTGGGCCTCACCTGGAGCGCGGGGTCGGGGCACGAGCTGTTTTGGTCGGTGAGCCGGGGGTTTCGCGCCCCGGCGCTCGTCGAGATCGGCTGCGCGGATCCGGCGGCGGCGTGCCCGCTGCCGTTCGCGCTGGGGCCCGATCCGGCGCTCCGACCGGTGATCGCGACCACGTACGAGAGCGGGTGGCACTTTCGCGGCCCCGGAGGTCACGTGGACCTGAGCGCCGACGCGTTCTGGACGGACGTGTCCGACGACATCTTCTTCGTCGCCTCGAATCTCACGGCGGGCTATTTCCAGAACATCGGGGCGACGCGGCGCGCGGGGATCGAGCTGGCGGGTCAGTGGGAGAGCGGGGGCGTGCGCCTGTACGCCAACTATGGCTACACCGCCGCAACGTTCCGGAGCGCGGCGCGGCTCGCGACACCGCGGGACCCGGCGGGCGAGACGGTCGTCCCGGGCGACGTGTTGCCCCTCGTCCCCGACAGCCGAGCCAACGCAGGGATTCAGGCCCCGGTCGTCGCGGGCGGGACCACGGGGCGGTCGCTGCGCGTCGGCGTCGACGCGCGTTACGTCGGCCGCCAGTGGCTCCGGGGCGACGAGGCCAACACGACGCGGCGGCTCCCGGACTACGCGGCGGCCGACGCGTCGCTCCTCCTGGAGTGGCAGCGGTTCGAGCTGCGCTGCATGGTGCGCAACGTCTTCGACAGGCGATACGCGAGCTTCGGAACGTTCGCGGCGAACCCGCTCGCGCCGGGCTCGCCGGTGCAGCGGTTTCTCACGCCCGGCCTGCCGCGGCATGTGCAGGTGAGCGTGAGCGCGGAGTTCTGAAGGCGTTGTACGACGCTACGTTGTATAAGGTTGCCAGCCAGACGTCGTCAGGTTTCTTTTCCCCACGCCTTTTCGTACAACCTAGCGTCGTAGCGTCGTACCACGTGAGGACTCAGTGAAGATCGCTGTATGCGTGAAGCGGGTCCCCGACTCTGAGACCCGCGTCAAGATCGCCTCCGACGGCAAATCGCTCGACGAAGCGGGCGTCAAGTTCATCCTCAATCCGTACGACGAGTTCGCGGTAGAGGAAGCGCTGCGACGCAGGGAGCAGGCGGGCACGGGCGAGGTCGTGGTCGTGTCGCTCGGTCCCGCCGCCGCGCAGGAAACGATCCGGACCGCGCTGGCCATGGGGGCGGACCGGGGCGTGTTGTTGCAGACCGATCGGATCCCCGCCGACGGGCTGGAGGTGGCCAAGGCGCTCGCCGCCGAGCTCACGAACGGCGGCTACGATCTCGTCCTGTTCGGCAGGATGGCGATCGACGACTACAACCATCAGGTCGGACCGATGGTGGCGGAGTTGCTCGACCTGCCGTGCGTGACCGCGGTCGCGCACTTGGACATCGCGGGGCAGCGCGGGAGCGCCGAGCGGGAAATCGAGGGCGGGGTCGAGATAGTGGAGTTCCCGCTTCCCGCCGTGCTCACCACCGACAAGGGGCTCAACGAGCCGCGCTATCCCGCCCTGAAGGGCATCATGGCGGCGAAGAAGAAGCCGCTCGAGGTAAAACCCACGACGCCAGCGGCGGGCGGGCTCGAGGTGGTCGCGATGACCCCGCCGCCCCAACGCAAGGAAGGCAAGGTGGTGGGCGAGGGGCCCGCCGCCGTGCCCGAGCTGCTCCGACTGCTCCGCGAAGAGGCGAAGGTCCTGTGAGCGACGTCCTCGCGGTGGCCGAGCAGCGCGAGGGCGCGCTGCGGAAGGTGTCGAGCGAAGTGGTGACGGGGGCGCGACGGCTCGCGGACGCCCTCGCCGCCCGCGTGGAGGCGCTCGTAGTCGCCGCAGGCCCGGTCCAGGGGGCGGACCAGCTCGGCGGATTCGGGGCGGACAAGGTGATCACCCTGGCGAATCCCGCCTTCGGGCGGTACGCGCCAGAGGGCTACGCTCGGGTGATCGCGGACCGCGCGCGCGCGGGTGGGTACCGAGCGGTGGTGTTCGCCGCGAGCGCGGCAGGACGGGATCTGGCGCCCCGGGTGGCAGCCCGCTTGGGCGTCGCCCTGGCCCAGGATATCACCGACGTTACCGTCGAGGGCGGCGCCGTGACGGTGATGCACCCGGTGTACGCGGGAAAGGCGCTTCTGAAGCTCAAGCTCACGGCGACGCCCGCGGTCGTGTCATTGCGGCCCAACGTGTTCACGCCGGTGCAGCGCCCCAAGGCGGGGGCCGCGGAGATCGTACCGGTGGACGCGGCGGCGGGCCGCGTGGTGGTGACGGGAATCAAGGCCGCCGCAGGCGCACTGGACGTGGCCGAAGCGTCGATCGTCATCTCCGGTGGTCGCGGCCTGAAGGAGCCCGCCAACTTCAAGGTGCTCGAGGCGCTCGCGGCGGCGTTCGGGGGCCGGGCCGCGGTGGGCGCTTCGCGGGCAGTAGTGGACGCCGGCTGGCGGCCGCACGCCGATCAGGTGGGCCAGACCGGGAAGACGGTGAGCCCGACGCTGTATATCGCGGTGGGGATCTCGGGCGCGATCCAGCACCTCGCCGGGATGCGCACCTCGAAGGTGATCGTCGCGATCAACAAGGACAAGGACGCACCCATCTTCAAGGTGGCCGACTACGGGGTCGTGGGGGATCTGTTCGAGGTGGTGCCGAAGCTGACGGAAGAGATTAGGAAACTGCATGGCTGAGGGAGCAGGGAGCCGGGAGCAGTTCCTGCCGGCGCAGTACCAGCCGGCGCTGCCTTTAGACCGGCTCATCCTCAAGGATGGCTCCCCCGGCGCGGGCGATCGGATGGAGCTGGACGTGCTGATCGTCGGGGCGGGACCGGCAGGGCTGGCCTGTGCGATCGAGCTGGCGCAGCTCGCCAAAGGCGCGAGCACCGAGCTCAGCATCGGGGTGCTCGAGAAAGCGGCGGCGCTGGGGGAGCACTCACTCTCCGGCGCCGTCGTCAACCCACGAGCGTTTCGCGAGCTGTTCCCCGACATGCAGGATTCGGACCTCCCATTCCGCGCGCCGGTTCGCAAAGAGGCGGTATATCTGCTGACGGCCGAAAGCCGCCTGCGCTTTCCGACCCCTCCCACGATGCGCAACAAGGGCAACTACATCGCATCGCTGTGCGAGATCGTCCGCTGGCTGGGCGAGAAGGCCGAGGCGCTGGGCGTGAATGTCTTCACGGGTTTCCCTGGCGCGAGCTTGCTCGTGGACGGCCCTCGCGTGGTGGGCGTGCGCACGGCGGCGAGTGGCCTCGACCGCGACGGCCGGCCGCTCGCCACCTACCTCGCGCCCAATGACCTCGCCGCGAAGGTGACGGTACTGGCCGAGGGGACCCGCGGGATGCTGTCGCAGGCGTGGTGCACGTGGCAGCAGGTGACGGCCGCGAATCCGCAACTGTTCGCCCTCGGCGTCAAAGAGCTGTGGGAGACGCGGCACCCGCTCGACCGGATCATCCACACGCTGGGATGGCCGCTGCCGAGGGACGCCTTCGGCGGGAGCTTCATGTACCCGCTCGCGCCCAACCTCGTCGCGCTCGGGCTCGTGGTCGGCCTCGACTACCGGGACGGCGCGCTCGACGTGCACAGCTTGTTCCAGCGGATGAAATTGCATCCCCTGTTCCGCCGCTACCTCGAGGGCGGAGAGATGGTCGAGTGGGGCGCGAAGACCATCCCCGAAGGAGGCTACCACTCCGTACCGGCGCGACGCTCGGGGGACGGCGTGGTTATCCTGGGTGATGCGGCTGGCTTCGTGGACGTGCCGTCGCTCAAGGGGATCCACTACGCGATGCAGTCGGGGATGCTCGCGGCACGAGCCATCCTCGGCGCCCTGCAGGCGGGTGACGTCTCCCCGGCCCGACTCGCTGACTACGACCGGATGGTGAGCGAGTCCTTCATCGTGCAGGACCTGTACCGCACACGGAACATGCGGCTCGCCTTCAAAGACGGGTTCTACGCGGGCGGGCTCAAGGCGGCGCTCATGACTCTCACGGGTGGCCGTTTCCCTGGGAGGAAGATCACCATGCAGCGCGACGCCGAAGTCGCCCGTCACATAGCCCCGGGCGTGAGCCCGGGGCCCTTGGTCCCCGACGGCCGCCTCACCTTCTCGAAGGTCGACGGGGTGTTCAAATCCGGGAACGTCACCCGCGACACGATCCCTGGCCACCTCATCGTGGGTTGGGAAGGGACGGCCGAACTGGCCGAGTTCTATGCGCGTCTGTGTCCGGCGGGCGTGTATGAGCAGGTGGACGGCGGCCTGCGTGTGAACGCGCCGAACTGCATCGATTGCAAAGCGACCGATGTGCTGGGGCCCCGTTGGACGCCCCGGGAAGGGGGGAGCGGGCCGAAGTACAAGCGGATGTAGGCGCAGGCGCAACACCGCTGCGTCGGCGTCGCCGCACCATTAATGGGGCCCCTCGCACACGATTGGTGCGTGGTCATTTGACCACAAAACGTGGCCACATGGCATCTCCAATCCTGCCAACCAGATAGTTTACCGCGCCTCGCGGTCGGTATATGGCCCCGAACGTGCAGCGAGTTTCGGGCGCCGCGCGAAACCATCGTCCATTTCATGTGCATCTCGTTTGCAGAGACAGGCTCGTGCGGCCTGCGAACGAACGCCGCGACAGGGCGTCAGGCGAGGGAAGGTGGTTCACATGGTAGGGGAAGGTGGTTCACATGGTAAACGATACCAGGCTCAGCGATCCAGCGCGGGAACGGCCCCACCGACGGGGGTGGGACCGGCGGACGAATCTCGGGGGCCGCCGCATGATCCGCGATCGGCGCCGTGAGACGATCACGGTCCAGTTCGAGCGCCGCGATGGTGTCGACCGCCGCTCCGGCGGGCAACGGCGTGCTAGCGCCGAGCGCCGCATTTCGGACCCCGAAGGCTTCCATCGCATAGAAATGTAGTGAGCCGGCGCCGTACGCCATGGCCTGGAACATCACCGTTGTGGCGGCGCTACTGCTCGCGCTCGGCTACATCGGATTCCTGCACTCCCAGGGGCGTCGCCGGGAGCGCGCGCTTGCGCACACCGACGATGTGACGCACATCGACAACCGACGCGCGTTCTACCAGAGTGCGAGTCGGGAGTTCGAGCGCGCACGACGGTACAACCATCCGTTCACCCTGGCGTACTTCGACGCTGACGATTTCAGGGAATTGCACGATCGGTTTGGGCACCAGCTAGCAGACGGTGTACTCCGCCTGGTAGCCGAGACCGCGCGAGACGCGATTCGCGCCAGCGATCTCGTAGCGCGCTTGGGGGCCGACCAGTTCGCCTTGCTGCTGCCGGAAGCCGGCGCCGACGCCGCGGGCGCGGTGATCCGCAAGCTGCAGCAGGCGCTGCGACAAGCGTCGCAGGTGACGGGCATGCCGCTGACCGTGAGCGGGGGCGTGGTGACGTGCCTGCAGCCGGCGGAGAGCCTGGAGACGGTGATGGGTAGCGCCGACCAGCTACTGCACGGAGCGAAGAGCGCGGGGCGGGACATCTTCTGGTCCGAGGTGGTGGCGCCTCAGCCGCTCGAGGGGTTCGAGCCGGCGCGCCTGCGCCGGCCATGGCGCCTGCCGCCGAGCTTCGACGTCCCGATGCCGCCCCACCAGTAGGCCAGCAAGGCTAGCCGATCGTCACAGCGCCACCTGCACCACGCGGTCTTTTCCTCCCCGCTTCGCTTCGTACATCGCCTGGTCGGCCTTGCGCAACAGCTCGTCGGTCCCCGCCTCGCTGCCGGTGACGGACACGACGCCGATGCTGGCCGTGACGGATGGCGTGCCGCGGAACACCGTGCGGATCCCCGCCGCGAGCCGGGTGGCGGCGGCGTGCGCGACGATGCCCTCGGTCTCCGGCATCAGAACCCCGAACTCGTCGCCCCCGAGACGGCCCACCACGTCCGCCTGGCGGACGGCGCTGCGCGTTGCGTCGGCCACGAGCCGCAGCACGGCATCGCCCGTGGCGTGGCCGTGTACGTCGTTCACCTTCTTGAAGTCGTCGAGATCCAGGTATATCACGGCCAGCGGACGGCCGTAGCGGCGGTTGCGACCGAGCTCCTGCGCCAGCTCCGCCGAGAAGGCCCGTGCGTTGAGCACGTTGGTGAGCGGGTCGTGGGTGGCGAGCTGCTGCAGCTGCGCCTGCGTGCGCCGCAGCTGTGACAGTCCGGTGATCGCGACGCCCACGACGGCGAGATAGGATACCTCGTTCACGAGCCGCGCGATCAGGGGGGTATCCGCCGGCATCTGGTCGATCCCGATCACGAAGCGGAGCAGTGTCGTCGCGGCGGCGAACCCGCTGCCCCACGCCAAGCCGTCGTGCCACGCCACGAGCAGGACGGGTATGACGTACAGGATGCCCAGGCGGAACTCGGGCGGCGTGCGCACGTTGGCCCAGTACACCAACGCGCTGAGCGCCAGAGCGCCTGCGAGGCGGAGGGCGCGGCGCAGGTCCGGGGCGAGGGCCACCTAGAACGGCGCCTCGGCGACGTGATGCGGATCGTCCAGGAGCAGGGCCCGGAGCGTCTCCCCGGGCGCAACCGACGCACGGTCTTCCGGCACGATCAGGAGCGCATTCGCGCGGGCCATGGACGTGAGGATGCCGGAACCCTGGGGGCCCGTCAAGCGCGCCGTGAGCGCTCCCGCTCCGTCCGCGGGGCTGACCACGGCCCGCAGGAAGTGGCGCAGCCGGGGGCCGAGGGTGATCGGTTCGACCACGCACACCGGCACGGCGCGCCGAAATGGCAACGCGTGCCCCAGCATCTTGCGGATCGCTGGGCGCACGAACAGCTCGAACGTCACCATCGTGCTCACGGGGTTCCCCGGGAGCCCGATCCACGGCTTGCCGTCGAGCAGCCCGAACCCGAGCGGGGCGCCGGGACGCATCCGAATGCGCCACAGCTTCATGTCGCAGCCGAGCTCGGTGAGCACGGCGCGCACCAGGTCGTGCTCGCCCACGCTGACGCCGGCCGTGGTGACCAGGAGGTCGGCCTCCCGAGCCCGAGCGAGGTGGTCGCGCAGGCTTTGCTTCGTGTCGCGAGCCACGCCGAGGTCGAGCGGTACCCCGCCGGCCCTGAGGATCGAGCCGAACAGGGTGTAGGAGTTCGACGTCGCGATTTTCGTCCCGGCGAGGATCTCGTCGGCGTGGTCTAAGTCGACGATCTCGTCCCCTGAGCCCAGGAAGGCGACCCGCGGCGGGCGATGCACCAGGGGCGCAGCGTGAGCGATCGAGGCGAGCACCCCGAGCTGCGCGGGGCCGAGCGCGGTGCCTGTCGCGAGCGCGACGGCTCCCGTCCGGATATCCTCGCCGCGGTGGCGGATGTTCTTGCGGGCGTCCCGGCCGTCGCGCACAGCGACGCGGCCGCCCTCGAGCGGCTCGGTGTCCTCCTGGCGGATCACGGTGTCGGCGCCCGTGGGAAGCGGCGCGCCCGTGAAGATCCGGACCGCCTCGCCCGCACTCACCGGCTTCGCGGGAAAGCGGCCCGCGGGGACGGTCTCGATCACCGCGAGCGTGACGGGGTGCTCCGGCGTGGCGCCGCCGACGTCCTCGGCACGGACCGCGTAGCCGTCCATCGCCGAGTTGTCCCAGCCCGGCAGGTCGATCGGGCTGATGACGTCCTCGGCGAGCACCAGGTCGAGCGCCTCTTTGAGTGGCCGGCGCTCGGTGGGGAGCGGCGCGACGTGCTCGAGGATGGTGCGCGCCGCTTCGGGCGGGGTCAGCATCTCACGGCGCCAGAATCTTGGCGCGGTCCCACGCCAGGTTGGCCAGCGTCACGAGCCACGCGGTGTCGGAGAAGCGGAACACGGGAAACTCGGCGCGGTAGCGCGGGTGGTCCGTGACCATCGCGACCCAATCCTCGGGGTCATGGGCCGCGGCGTCGAAGATCGGCTCCGGGCCAGCGACCAGCCGATACACTTCGACCTTGGGGAGCGGCGCGCGCTTGAACCCCTCCACGAGGACGATGTCTGCGCCGTCGAGGTAGCGTCGGGCAAGCGTGATCGGGTCGGACTCCTGCGGGGTGCGCTCGAACAGGACGCGCTCGCCAGGGGCCTCCATCAGCACCCGCTCGACCTTCCCCTCGTGCCAGTGCCGCCAGGTGTCCTTGCCCTGCTGGTCCATGTCAGCCGGGTGGGTGCCGTGCTTGATGGTCATAACCCGGAACTTGCGACGCACCAGCTCCGCCGCGAGGGCCACGAGCAGGGTGGTCTTGCCGGCGTTCTTGCGCCCGATGATCGAGATCATGCGCGTCGCCGCCACAGGGCCTCCGCCTGCTCCAGGTCTTCCGGCGTGTTCACGTTGAAAAACAGCACGGCCGGGTCGCCGAACGCCCGGACGCGCTCGAGGGGTAGTGTACCGACCTTCACGGACCGGTGGAAGCCGATCGCCTGCAGGTCGCCCCCGGCCAGCTGGCGCTCGATAGCGGGGCCGCACGCCGGGCCGTACACGGCGCATAGGGGCTCGACCCCGCGCCGCGAGCCGCTCTCCGGGAGGTAGGCGTCACAGCCGGCGGCACCATCCCGCAGCGCCTGTAACAGCTCGGGACTCACGAAGGGCATGTCCCACGCCACGCACAGCACCGGGCCGGAGCCCGACACGACCGCCGTATAGATCCCACCCAGGCTGCCGCATCCCGGGCGCACGTCGGGCACCGTGCGGAGGTCGGGACGCCAAGTGGACGCGTCGGGGGCGTTGGCGACGAGCAGCGGCGACTCGCCCGCGACGCTTTGCACCGCGTCCACCACGCGGTCGAGGATGCGTCGCCCGCCGAGTGCGACGAGCCCTTTGGGACGGCCGCCGTAGCGGCGTGCCGCGCCGCCGGCGAGGACGGCCGCGCGCACGCTCAGTAGCGGCGCCCCCGCTTCTGCTCGAGCACCACGTCGAGTCCCATCGTCAGCACGAAGTGGTGGAAGAACCTGGCTCCGGTGGGGGGGACGAGCGATGCGTCCGACGCGCCCGTGACGCGCTGGAACCGGGTCATGGCATCGCGCGCCTCGAGGCGGAACCGGTACGCGCTTCCGAGCGCCATGGTGAAACCCGCGCCCGCGATGAAGCTCACGGCGATCCGCTGTGGCGAGTCGTCGATGAAGACCTGATACGAGTTGGCCGCGCTGTCGACGCCCACGAGCTCGATCGGGCTGTGATCGAACGTGACGAGCCCGACACCGCCGCGCAGGTATGGGCTGAGCTGCCCGCGAGACGCCCCGCGCACGAGGGCGCTCGCCGCGAACGAGATCGCCCCTGTGGAATGCGACGCCCCTTGCATGTTGGCGCACAGCTGGCGGCTTGGCTGGCTGGGGGAGAGGTTGAGCACCGCGCAGGCGTCGCGCAGCGGCAAGCCCAGGTAGGCCATCTCGGCTTGGATGCCGACGCTCGAGCCGGGAAAGTAGCTCACCGCCGCGCCGATGGTGATGCTCGAGCTCTGCTCGCGCGCGAGGCGCAACGTGTCGCTGGGCGCGGCGCAAGAGCCGCTCGAGTAAACCGGGCAGAACGGCTGTCGGGGAACCGTCCACAGACCGGCGCCGTCCGCCACCCCGGCGACGAGCGTCAGGACGAGGGTCGGCCGGGGCCCCACCTGGACGGCCGCCCGCCCCGGGGCGGGCACGCCAGCGAGCAGGCCGAGCAGCAGAAGCACTGGGCGTGGCTGGGAGCCGGGCACTTCACACCTCGAGCAGTTGCTGGTGGTCGACCATGAGACAGCGGTCCATGATGCACGGGATGCCGGCGGCGGCTGCACGCCCCCCCGCCGCGGGGTCCACCACGCCGACTTGCAGCCAGATCAGACGGGGCTGCACGGCGATCGCCTCGTCCACGATCGCACCCGCGAACTCGCTGCGCCGGAACACGTCTACGACATCGATGGAGCCCGCCGCCGCGGCCGCGGTGAGCGACGGGTAGCTCCGCTCGCCGAGCACGGCCTCGTGCTCGGGGTTCACCGGTACGATGCGGTAGCCGGCCTCCTGGAGGTATCGCGCCACTTGATGGCTGGCCCGCCAGGGCTTGGGCGACAGGCCTACGATCGCGATCGTCGTCGCTTCCCGCAGGAGGGCGCGCAGCGCCTCCGGGTTCATGCGTCCGGCCGGTGGATGTGCGGCGTCCCGCTCACCGCGCGTCCGACGAGCACCATGCCCGCGCGCTGGGCGACCGTGAGCGCGAGCGTGGACGGGACGCTGGGCGTCGCGACGTACGCGAGGCCGGCGCGGGCTGCTTTATGCGCCAGCTCGGCCGAGATGCGGCCCGTGACGAGCAGTCCCCGGCCGGCGATCGGGTGTCGCGCGATTACGGCGGCGCCGATCACCTTATCCACGGCGTTGTGCCGCCCGATGTCCTCGGCGTGGAACTGAAGCGCCGCGTCGTCGGTCAGGGCGGCGGCGTGGATTCCGCCGGTCTCGTTGTAGCGCGCGCCGCGGGCGAACAGCTCCTTGAAGAGTGCCCGCAAGTTCTCCGGAGAGGGGGGCTCGCGCCGGGCGGGTGCGTGCCGCACCGCGGGCGGATCAGCCAGGAAGGTGGACACCGCGCCGCACCCCGACGCGAGCACCCGGCGCCGTTCGTCGCCCTGCACCAGCGTCACGCGCTCCGGTTTCACCTCCGCCCAGAAACCGAGATCCGTCGCGCAGGGGCGCAGCTTGACGAGGTCGTCGAGCGTCTCGATGTAGCCCTCGCCGTGCAGCCACCCGGTCGCCAGCTCTTCCAGCTGGTCGGGCGTACACATCCACGTCACCGCCGGCGCGCCGTTCACTTCGAGCCACACGGGCCACTCCTCGACCACGGCCGAGTCGGCGAGCATCCGGCCCCTCCGGGAGCCGGCGGCGTGCGCTGGCGCTGACCCCGGGCGCAAGCCCGGGGTTAATGGGTCAGCGTTCACCGAAGTACTCCGAGTAAATGTGCGACCCTTCCTGCACGCGCACGGCGTGCAATGTCACGCCCGGCGGCAGCCGCGCGGCGAGTCGTTCCCAGACGTACACGGCCAGGGCTTCACCGGTGGCGAGACGCCGGCCGTCCGCGAACTCCGGCAACGCGTCATTGATGCTGCGCCCGTCGAGCCGCGCGGTCACTTCCGCGGCGAGCAGGACGTCGAGCGCCGCCAGGCTCATCACGCCACCCGCCTCGGCCACGAGCCGTCCCTGCACGGTGACCCGGCACTGGTAGCGGTGGCTGTGATCAACGGCCGCTTTGCCGAACTCGGCTCGGTTCTGCTGGTCGGTCCAGTCGGCGCGCCGGATCCGGTGCGTCGCGGTAAACTCAACGATACGCGTAAGATAGCTGATCGGCATCCCTAGAACACCCGCACCGCATTGGCCTTGAACGCCAGCACCACCGGGCTCCCCGGCGTGAGCTGGAGATCGCGGGCGGCCTCTTCCGTGACCACCGCGACGAGCTCCACCCCTACGTCCGCTGTCACGTGCACGGCTCCGGGACGCTGTCGGGCGAGCCGCGTGACCCGCCCGCGGAACGCGTTCCGCGCCGAAGACGCGAGGGGCTCCCGGCTCACCAGGATGTCGGTGGGCGGCACGGCGAGGATCGCGGGCCCCGTCTTGTCGGTCATCGCGGCGATCTCGATCGTGCCGACGCGCACGTGCTTCAGGTCCCCCGCGCCGGTCTGCGGCAGCTCGACGCGAAACAGATTCTCGGGGGTCACGGGCGAGAGCTTCCCCTCGGCGAGGGCGCGCACATCGTCCGCCCAGCGGTAGGCGTCCTCGAGCTGGTGCGACGCGAGGCAGATGGCGAGCGGTCGGCGGCTGCGCTCCTCGCGCAGCGCGGCGTACAGCGTTTGCGCCGCCGCGCGGTCGGCCGAGCTCACCGGCTCGTCGAGCAGCAGGACCTGGGGCTCGACGGCGAGCGCGCGGGCGACGGCGACGCGTTGCACTTCGCCTTCCGACAGCTCGTGGCGGCGGCGCTCCAGCAGCGGCGTCACGCCGAGCCGCGCGGCGACTTGTTCTATCAACCGGTTCACCTCTGCCCGTCTCATCCCCCGCGCCCGTAATCCGAATCCGATATTATCACGGACCGTTCCCTGCAGCAGAATCGGCCGCTGCTCGACCAGCGTGACCCGGCGGCGCGCCGCCGTGCCGGGCCGGACGTGCGCCGGTCCGCCGGAAACGGCCTTGCCGTCGAGCCGCACCTCGCCCTCGCTCGGCCGCTCGAGCAGGGCGAGGAGCCGGAGCAAGGTGCTCTTGCCCGAGCCGTTGGGTCCCACCATCGCGATGAGGGCTCCCGGCGGGATGGCGAACCGGTCCAGGTCCAGGACCACGCGCGCCGCATAGCGGTGGCGCACGCCCACGAGCTCAAGCATGACCTTGGCCCTGGAGCACCTGCAGGGCGATGTTGACGAGCAGCGCGAGCACCAGCAGGATGACGCCGAGCGCGAGCGCCAGCCCGAAGTCGCCCTGGCCGGTGTAGAGCGCGATGGCCGTGGTGAGGGTCCGGGTCGAGCCGCGGATGTTGCCGCCGACCATCATGGCGGAGCCGATCTCCGCGATCACGTGACCGAAGGCGGCGGTGATCACCGCCGCCAGCGCGAAGCGCGCTTCGCGCGCGACCGCCCACGCCGTGCGCCACGCCGAGGCGCCGAGGGTCTGGGCGGTGCGGCGGATCCGCGGGTCCACTCCTTGAACCGCCGCGGCCGACAGCGCCGCGGCGATCGGGAGCGCGATGCACACGTCGCCCAGCGCGATCGCCTGCCACGTGTACAACCACCCCACGCCCCCCAGCGGCCCGCGCCGGGACAGGAGGCCGAACAGCAGCAAGCCGGTGACGACGGTGGGGAAGGCGAGCGCGGTGTTGACGAGCGTAAACGCCGCGCGGCGTCCCCAGAACGGACGGGTCGCCAGGAAAAAGCCGAGTGGCAGGCCGAAGGCGCACGCGATCAGCGTGGCCGTGACGGCGACCTTCAAGGTGAGCAAGACGACGCCGCTCACTTCGGCGTCGCCCCCGAGCAAGAGGGCGAAGGCGCGCCGCAGGCCCTCCCCTAGAAAGTCCACCCCAGGCCAATCGTGATCCAGGGATGGGCGGTCCACTCGGTGAGCGGGGCGGTGAGCGGCAGCACGCGGCTGCCGTCGGGGGACGGGTTCTTGTAGTCGAGAGGGTACTTGAGCCGCCACAGCACCAGCCGGAAATCGGTTCGGACCGACACGCGCCGCGCGGGATACCATCGCAGCCCCGCTCCCGGCGCGACGGTCAGCTTCGTGCCGAAGTCGTACCCGGTCGGATCAGGCGGCGAGCCGCCGCCGATCGCCGCGCCGAACGCGCCTCCCAGGTAGGGCGCAAAGCCGTGCCACGTCTTGCGGCCGGTGAGGGCGAGCTGCAGCGCCACATCGGCGAGCACGACGTCGGTATTGAACGGACCGGTGCGACGCGACAGGGAGTCCTTGGTCGGGTCCACGACGAACCGCGTCGTCTGCGCGTAGGCGATCCCGAGGGAGGCGCCCAGCGCGTTCCCGAAGGCCACCTCGTAGCGCAGCCCGCCGGTCGGCCCATCCGAGATCCCGACCCCGGGGCCCCCCCGCGAGCCACCCAGATAACCAACCGTGATCACGCCGACCCCGCCCCGGCGGATATCGTGGTAGGGCGAGTGCGAAGGCTCGTGGCCGACCTGAGCGGAAAGGTGCAAGGCCGGAAGGATGGAAAGGAGCAGCCACCGTCCAACCTTCCAACCTTCATTCGTTCGTCCCATCAGTCCGTCTCCCTCAGATCCCGCCCCGTCATTTCGGGCGGCGGTTCGAGCCCCAGCATCCGCAGCACGGTGGGCCCCACGTCGCGCAGGGCGCCGCCGTGGCGGAGCGGGGTGGTGGCGTGATCCCCGACGATAAGGAAAGGGACGGGGTTCGTGGTGTGGGCGGTGTGCGGGCCATCGGTCGTCGGGTCGATCATCAGCTCGCAATTGCCGTGGTCCGCGGTGATCAGCAGCGTGGCGCCGGCTTGCTCGGCGGTCTTCAGTACTCGCGCGAGGCACTGGTCCACCGTCTCCACTGCCTTGACTGCCGCCGGTAGTACCCCGGAGTGACCGACCATGTCCCCGTTGGCGTAGTTGCACAGGATGAAGTCGTGGTGACGCGCGCGGATCGCCTTGCAGAGTACGTCGGTCACGCCGGCCGCGCTCATCTCCGGCATGAGATCGTAGGTCGCCACCTTCTGCGACGGCACGAGCAGCCGCTCCTCGCCCGGGTACGGCGTCTCGAGGCCGCCGTTGAAGAAGTAAGTGACGTGCGCGTACTTCTCGGTTTCGGCGGTGCGGAACATCGTCTTGCCCTGGTCCGACAGCACTTGGGCGACGATCTGCGACAGCACCATCGGTCCGAACGCCATCGGGAAGGAGAAGGTCTCGTCGTACTGCGTCATCGTGACGAGCTCCACGGACGGTCGCCGGCCGGTGTCGAACGCGTCGAAGCCGTCGAGCGCCAGGGCCCGCACGATCTGGCGCATGCGGTCGGCGCGGAAGTTGAAGCAGAAGACGCCATCCCCGCTCCGGATGCGGGGCGTGCCCGTGATGACCCGCGGCTTCACGAACTCGTCGGTCTCGCCAGCCGCATAGGCCGTGCGGATCGCCGCGATCGGGTCCGGGGAGGGCTCGCCCACCCCGTGGACCATGGCATCGTAGGCGATCTTGGTCCGTTCCCAGCGCTTGTCGCGGTCCATGGCGTAGTACCGGCCGACGACAGTGGAAACGACCGGGGCCGGGGGGCCGGGCGCCGGGTCCCGGGCCCCGATTCCGTCCAGCAGCTCCTGCATGAACCCGAGCCCCGACTGGGGCGGCGTATCCCGCCCATCGAGCCAGGCGTGGATCGCGACCGGCAGCTCGTGCTGGTGGCCCAGCATGATCGCGGCGACGAGGTGCTGATCGAGGGCGTGCACGCCGCCGTTCCCGAGCAGGCCCATGAGGTGGAGTGTGGCACCGCGTCGCTTCACGCCGCGGCACAGCTCGACGAGCGCCGGCAAGCGGAAGAACTCTCCCGACTGGATCGCCTGCGAGATGCGCACGATGTCTTGGGGCACCACGCGTCCGGCGCCGAGATTCAGGTGTCCGACCTCGCTGTTACCGATTTGTCCGGCGGGGAGTCCCACAGGGAGCCCCGAGGCGTCGAGCAGTGTGCGCGACGCTTTGGCCCAGAGGCGGTGCCAGGTGCGCGTGTCACCCAGCTCGACGGCGTTTCCCTCGCGGCCGGGACGGAAGCCCCAGCCATCGAGCACGATCAAGACGACCGGGGTGCGCGGCCCATCCCTCTTAGGCATATTTGAGAGCGATGCAATTTAGTCGGGCCCTCCGCGCCCTACCAGTTGTCTTCTGGCTCGGGCCCGCCGCGCCGGATGCGTCGCTGGCCGCCCAAGCGCGCTACCGCATCACCACCGACGGCGCCTGGTTCTTCCAGGAGGCGGGCGGCAAGCGCCTGGCGCGCCTCGCCCGCGGAGCGCAGGTCGCGGGCGGCGACGCGCGGGGCGACTGGCTCGCCGTCACCCTCGAGGGCTGGATCTTCGCGACGTCGGTCGGGCCGACTCCCCGCGCCGGCTTCGACCTGGCGGTCACCCGCACGCCCGAGGAGAACCTGCGCTCGGCGCCCGCCGGTGCGCTGGTCGGCAAGCTGCCCCAGGGGTTTCTCCTGACGAAGGTCAACGACGGGGACGCGGACCGCTGGGTCCACGTGACGCGCACCGGCTGGGTGCAACAGGGCGACGTCGAGGCGGTCGCGCAGGTGGCGAGCTCGCGGGCGGCAGGGACCGACCCCGATACGAGCCCCGCCTCCCCCGACCCGTCGCACGTCGAATCGGCGCGGCGCACCGTGCTGTATCGAGCCCCCGAAGGGGCGCCGACGGGAACGCTCGCGCCCTCTGCGCCGCTGCGCGTGCTGGGCCGCTCGGGCGATTGGACACGGGTGGAGATCGACGGGTGGGTGCGGAGCGGCGACCTGCAGGCGGCGCCCGCCGGCGTGCTGGTGGGGGTGTCGGCGGCGGAGCTGCGCGCCGAGCCGCAGCGCTACGTGGGGCAGGTGCTGCGCTGGACGCTCCAGTTCATCGCGGTGCAGAAAGCCGACGAGCTCCGCCCCGACATTCCGAACGGCGCGACGTACCTGCTCGCGCGGGGGCCGCTGCCCGAGCGCGGCTTCGTGTACGTCGTCGTTCCCGACGCGAAGCGCGCGCCGCTCGACGCCCTCACCCCGCTCGCGACCGTCCAAGTCACGGCGCGTGTGCGCGCCGGTCGTACCCGGTTCCTGGGCAACCCGGTGCTCGACCTCATGTCGCTGGAGACGCTGCCATGAACGAGATCCTGCGCGACCGGCTGCAGCGCAAGCTGGAGGCGCTGCCCGAGGACAAGGCCTACCTGGTGCTCGACTACGTGGAGTTTCTCGAGTCGAAGTACGCCGAGCGCCCCGCCGGGGCCGCGCCGTTCCAGCGGGTGGCCGAAACGCTGGAGGACACGCTGCGGGCTGGGCGCGTTCCGGTGAACATCATCCGGGGGACGATGGATGCGGTGGGGAAGGCCGGGAAGATTCTCGAGAAGTTCGCGGCGGCGGGGAAGGCGGCGGTAGAGCAGGCCGGGAAGAAGCCGGTCGAGAAGGTTGAGGAACCGCCGCCCTCCCAGTAACTTTCGCCATGGGAACCTTCCGCCCGGGCACAGCCCTCACCTTCGACGACGTCCTGCTCGTTCCGCGGCACTCGAGTGTGCATCCGCGCAACGTCGACGTGCGCTCGCGCTTCACCCGGGGCATCCCGCTCAACCTGCCGCTCGTCTCGGCCGCGATGGACACGGTGACCGAGTCGGAGATGGCGATGGCCATTGCGCGCGAGGGCGGCATCGGCGTGATCCACAAGAACATGCCGATCGACCGTCAGGCGGCCGAAGTGGACCGCGTGAAGCGCAGCGAGTCGGGGATGATCCTCCATCCCATCACCCTCGGCCCCGACCGCCCCCTGCGGGAGGCGGTGCGCCTGATGGAGCGCTTCCGCATCTCCGGCGTCCCGGTAGTGGACGACGCGGGGCGCCTGGTCGGCATCATCACCAATCGCGATCTCCAGTTCGAGCGCGAGCTCGACCGCCCGATTCGCGCCGCGATGACGCAGGAGCGCCTCGTCACGGCGCCCGTCGGCACGACGCTCGAGGAGGCGGAGCGGATCCTCGCCAAGCACCGCATCGAGAAGCTGCCCGTCGTCGACGAGCAGGGGATCTTGAGAGGTCTCATCACCATCAAGGACATCTTCAAACGCCGGCGCCACCCTGACGCCAACAAGGACCAGCACGGCCGCCTGCGGGTGGCGGCGGCGGTGGGCGGCACCCCGGACGCGCTGTCGCGGGCGCGCGCCCTGGTGGACGCCGGTTGCGACGTGGTCGTCGTGGACTCGGCGCACGGTCACTCCGAAGGGGTGCTCAACACCGTGGCGTGCCTGCGCGAGGCGTTTCCCGACGCCCAGATCGTGGGCGGCAACGTCGCAAGCGAGGCGGGGGCCCGCGCGCTGGTCGAGCGCGGCGTCGATGCCGTAAAGGTCGGCGTCGGGCCGGGCTCGATCTGCACCACGCGCGTCGTGACAGGCGTGGGGGTTCCGCAAATCACTGCCATCCTGGACGCGGTCGAGGGCGCGGGCGAGGTTCCCGTCATCGCGGATGGCGGCATCAAGTATTCCGGCGACGTCGTGAAGGCGCTTGCGTCCGGCGCCTCCAGCGTGATGATGGGCTCGATGCTCGCCGGCACCGAGGAGAGCCCGGGCGAATCGTTCCTGCTCGAGGGGCGGCGCTTCAAGGTGATCCGCGGCATGGGGAGCCTTGGCGCCATGGAGGAAGGCTCGGCCGATCGCTACTTCCAGGAAGGCGAGGTCTCGCCGTCCAAGCTCGTGCCCGAGGGGATCGAGGCGCGCGTGCCGTACAAGGGGCCGGTCGCCGACGTGATCTTCCAGATGGCGGGCGGCCTGCGCAGCGGGATGGGCTATTGCGGCGTGTGCGACATCGCGGCCCTCCAGACCGAGACCGAGTTCATCCAGATCACCACCGCGGGGCTGCGCGAGTCGCATCCCCACGACGTGGTGATCACCCGGGAAGCACCCAACTACAGCATCTGACGATCGGCGCGCCTTGACAGGTTGGGGGGCCGGGGCCTACTCTAGCGCCCGACTCTCCGATACGGCCGGCTCTCTCCCTCGCACGAGGCGCCCATGAATCTGCTCCGACGGAAGAGCATCACCGACCTGCAGACCGAGGCGCTGACCGACCATTCTCTGAAGCGCGCCCTCAGCGCGCTCAACCTCACGATGCTCGGGATCGGCGCCATCATCGGCACGGGGATCTTCGTGCTGACCGGCACGGTCGCGGCCTTGAACGCCGGTCCCGCCGTCGTGCTCTCGTTCGTGCTGGCGGGTGTCGCGTCGATCTTCGCGGCGCTGTGCTACTCCGAGTTCGCCTCGCTCGTGCCCATGGCGGGCAGCGCCTACACGTACGGCTACGCCACGCTGGGCGAGCTGTTTGCGTGGATCATCGGCTGGGACCTGGTGCTCGAGTACGCACTCGGCGCGGTGACGGTCGCCATCGGCTGGTCCGGGTATGTCGTGTCGTTCCTGCACGACATCGGCCTCGACGTGCCCGCGGCCCTCTCGGCCGCCCGGGGCACGCAGCTCATCCACATCCCCGACCAGGGTTGGAAGGCGGTGACCGACGCGCTGCTGCAAACCGTGTCCGCCCGCGGGATCGACCCGAACACCCTGCCGCACGTGACGGCGGTGTTCAACCTCCCGGCCATCATCATCATCGCCATCATCACCACGCTGCTCGTGATCGGCATCAAGGAATCGGCCAACGTCAACAACGTCATCGTGTTCGTGAAGGTCGCCGTGGTGCTGCTGTTCATCATCGGTGCCGCGCATGCCGTGAACCCCGCCAACTGGCACCCCTTCATCCCGCCCAGCACCGGCGTGCGCGGTGAGTTCGGCTGGTCGGGGGTGATGACGGGGGCGGGGATCGTGTTCTTCGCCTACATCGGGTTCGATGCGGTGAGCACCGCGGCGCAGGAGGCGAAGAACCCGCAGAAGGACATGCCGATCGGCATCATCGGCTCGCTGCTGATCTGTACGGCGCTGTACATCCTCGTGTCGGGGATCGCGACCGGCGTGATTTCGTACAAAGAGCTGAACGTCCCCGATCCGATCGCGGTCGCCGCCGACCACGCCGGGTTGGGGTGGATGTCCTCCCTCATCAAGCTGGGTGCGATCGCCGGGCTCTCGTCCGTCATCCTGGTGATGCTGCTGGGCCAGTCGCGCGTGTTCTACTCGATGTCGCGCGATGGCTTGCTCCCGCAGTTCGTGAACAAGGTGCATCCCAGGTTCCAGACGCCGTACATCACCTCGATCGTGACGGGTATCGCCGTGGCCTTCGTCGCTTCGCTGCTCACGGTCCGGGAGGCGGGAAGCCTGGTGTCGATCGGGACGCTGCTCGCCTTCGTGATCGTCTCGGCCGGGGTGCTGTTCCTGCGGGTGCGGGAGCCCAACCTGCCCCGTCCCTTCAAGACGCCGGCGGTGTGGCTCGTGGCCCCGCTCGGCGCCATCTCCGCGCTCTCGCTGATGGTCGCCCTCCCCTGGCGCACGTGGGAGCGGCTGATCATCTGGTTCGTGGTCGGCATCGTGATCTACTTCGCGTACGGCGTGGGGCACTCGAAGCTCGCTTCGAAAAGCTAGAAGGCGTCAAGCAGAGACGTCTCGCAGAATCGTCACGCAGAAACCGTCACGCGGAATCGTCGGGTGGCAGACACTCATGTTGTGCGGTCGCTGAAATGGTTCGGCTTCTGGAGCGCGCTCGGCGGCATCGCGAGCGTGCAGCTGTATTTCGCCCATCAGCGACTCGGACCCGACCCGTGGGGCTGGGGGCAAGCGCTCGAGGCGAGTCTTCCCGCGTGGTACCTCTGGGGGCTGCTCTCACTCGTCGTGGTCTGGCTGGCCCGCCGGTTCCAGGTGGATCGCGCCAACTTCGGCCGGCATTTTTTCATTCATCTGGGTGGCAGCCTCGACATCGCGCTGCTGCAACTCGTGGCCGCCGTCGGCATCCAGGACCTGCTGCACGCGGCGGTGGGACGGCCCTACCCGTTCGCCCAAAAGCTGGTCGATGACTTCACGCTCTACTTTCACTGGAATGTCCTGATCTACTGGGCGATCGTGGCGGTCGTCCATGCGTACGATTACCATCATGCGCTGGAGCAGCGCCGCGTGACGCGGCCGGCCGATCGCCTGCTGGTCGAGGACGACGGGCGCAGTTTTTTCGTGCGTACGGCGGACGTCGACTGGATCGAGGCGGCCAAGAACTACGTGCGGCTCCACGTCGGCGATCGCACGCACCTGCTGCGCTCGACCCTCTCGGCGCTCGAGCAGCGGCTCGATCCGGAGCGGTTCCGGCGCATCAATCGGTCCGCCGTGGTGAATCTCGACCGGGTGCGTGAGCTGCAGCCGTGGTTTCACGGGGACGCGATCATCATCCTCCAGACGGGAGCGCGGGTCACGCTGAGCCGGCGCTACCGGGACAACCTGCTCGCGCCCAGCACGTCTTAGCGCCGCTCGTCCCCGTCCCGATCCCGCTCGTCCCGCGTTCCAGGCATTCCGGCGGGAGGGGCCCAGATTGGGCCGGTGCCCCTCTTCGCCACCAAGCCGATCGCGACCCTCCGCGCCGAAGCCGAAGCCACCGGGGAGCACGCCCTGGTGCGGGCGCTCGGGCCGCTCAATCTCGTCACCCTCGGCATCGGCGCCGTCATCGGCGCGGGGATCTTCGTGATCACGGGGCAGGTGGCCGCGCTGTACGCCGGTCCCGCAGTGCCGCTCTCGATGATCCTGGTCGGCGTCGCCTGTGCATTCGCCGGGCTATGCTACGCTGAGATGGCGAGCGCCGTGCCGGTCGCGGGCAGCGCCTATACCTACGCGTACGCCACCATGGGCGAGTTCGCGGCCTGGATCATCGGGTGGGACCTGGTGCTCGAGTACGCCGCCGGCGCCGCGACGGTGGGCGTCGGCTGGTCCGGTCACTTCGTGTCCCTGCTGGGGCTGTTCGGCGTACAGATTCCCGCGAGCCTCACGGCTCCGCCCACGCAGTTGTGTACGGCCGCGCAGGTGGCCGCCCACGCGGCGGGATGCTCCCACGTTGGGCTGAACCCGACTGGCGCGATCGTCAACCTTCCGGCAGTCCTCATCGTCGCCGTGATGTCCGCGGTGCTGGTGATCGGGATCAGGGAGTCGGCGCGGGTCAATAGCGTCATCGTGATCCTCAAGGTCGCGATCGTCCTGCTCGTGGTACTGGTCAGCCTGTCGCACTTGAGTCGGGCCAATTGGACACCGTTCATCCCGCCGAACACGGGGGAGTGGGGCACGTACGGCTGGTCGGGCGTGTTGCGCGGCGCGGGCCTGGTGTTCTTCGCCTACATCGGGTTCGACACGGTCTCGACCGCCGCGCAGGAATCGAAGAACCCCCAACGCGACATGCCGATCGGCATCCTCGGCTCACTCGCGGTCTGCACGCTGCTGTACGTGGTCGTATCGGCCGTCCTGGTGGGTATGGTCCCGTATAGCGAGCTCAACATCCCCGCGCCGATGGCGTACGCGATGGAGCGGATCGGCGCGCCGTGGTGGATTCGCGTCTCGATCGACGTCGGCGCGGTCCTGGGCATCGGGTCGGTGATTCTCGTGATGCTGTTGGGACAGTCTCGGGTCTTCTACTCGATGTCGCGCGACGGCTTGCTCGGCCGCTGGGCCGGCCAGGTCCATCCCCGGTTTCGCACGCCCTACCTTTCCACGATCTACACCGGGATCGCCGTCTGCTTCGCCACCGGGCTGTTGCCGCTGCAGCTGCTCGGGACGTGGGTCAACATCGGTACGCTGCTCGCGTTCGTGCTGGTGTGCGCCGGGGTGTGGATCCTCCGTTCCCGGCGTCCCGATCTGCACCGCCCCTTCCGCACGCCGTGGGTTCCGGCCGTCCCCATCCTCGGCATCGTGTGCTGCGTCGGCTTGATGCTGACGCTGCCCGCCGACACGTGGATCCGGCTGGGCGTATGGCTTCTGATCGGGCTCCTGATCTACTTTGGGTACGGTCGTAGACACTCCTTACTGCAAAAAGGCGTCTAACGAAGGCGTCACGCAAGAACGTCACGCAGAGACGTGGGACGTCTTCGCGTGACGGTTTCGCGCGACGTCTTCGTGCTACGCCTCTGCTTGACGTATCTTGTAGTGATGCTGAACGGTGTTCCGGTTCCTCCCGAGCGGGCCCGCGCGGCCCAGACGGTCGCAGCCGTGCTGACCCCCGGCCGTCGCATCGCTCTCACGACGCACGTCAACGCGGACGGCGACGGCGTGGGAAGCGAGGTGGCGCTCTGGCACCTCCTCACCGCGCGCGGACTCAAACCGGCGATCGCGAACCCGACGCCCGTCCCCGAGCGGTTCACCTTTTTGCTTCCCGCCGGGGCCGACCACTCCGATCGGGCAGCCAAGGAGATCGAGGCAGCGGACGTCGTCGTCGTACTCGACATCTCGGAGTTGAGCCGCCTCGGCGACCTGCAGCGCGCCATCAAACAGTCCCACGCCGTCGCGTGCATCGACCATCACGTTAGCCAAGGATCGCTCCCCGGCGGGCCGCGGCTGGTCGCGCCCGAGGCGGCGGCGACCGCTGAGCTGGTATTCGACCTCGCGAGCGCCCTGGGCTGGTCGATTTGTCCCGAGGCGGCGCGGGCGTTGTACGTCGGGCTCCTCACGGACACGGGGGCCTTCCGGTTCGCCAATACCAGCCCGCGGGCGCTGCGGGTCGCGGGCGCGCTGCTCGAGCGCGGCGTCAGCCCCGAGTCGATCTACGAGTCGGTGTACGCGAGCGCGCCCGAAGGTCGCGTGCGGCTGATGACAGAGGTGCTGCAGACGCTCGTGGTCGAGCCGGACGTCGGCCTGGCGTGGGTGACCGTGCCCCCGGACGCGCTACAGCGCCACGGCGCCACGGCGGACGACTTGGACGGGATCGTCGAGTATCCCCGCTCGATCGCCGGCGTACGGCTCGCGCTGCTGTTCCGCCAGATCGCGAACGGGCGGGTCAAAGTGAGCTTTCGCTCGATCGGGGACGTGGACGTGGCTGAACTGGCGCATCGGTTCGGCGGAGGCGGACATGCGCGGGCGGCCGGAGCGTCGCTCGAGGGCTCGATCGCCGAGGCACAGCAGGAGGTGCTCGCGGCGGCCCGGCGGTACCTGCGGGGGGACTAGGGCACCCGCACCGCCACCGCCTCGATTGCGAACGTCACCCGATCGGCGACGCGGACCGTTCCGGCCGGGCCGCCGCGGAAGGGTTTGATCCCAAAGTCGGTCTGCTTCACGGCGAACGAGGCCCAAGCCCGCAGCGTGTCCGACCCGATCGCCACGCGCACGTCCACCGGCACCTCACGCGTCTGCCCCGCCAGCGTCAGCTCGGCCACGAGGCGAAACCCGCTGTCCACCGCCGTCACGGTCTTGGATGTGAACGAGATCGTGGGATACTGCTCGACCCTCAGGATGTCGGTCCGCATCGCCTCCGTCACCTTGCGGATCTCCGCAGTGTCAGGGGGCGTGAGGACCTCCAGGCTGTCGGCCGGCACCGTGATTTCGACGCGAGACAGCGAGGGTGCGTTGGGGGAGTACATGACGCACCCGGAGAAACCACGGGCCCGGATCACGTGCTCGTGGCCCGCGAAGCCGAACAGGCCGGCCTTGCCAGTCTTGACCTCGAAGCGGCTGATGGGCGAGACGCGATACACCACCGAGTCACGAGCGCCGAGCTGGGCAGGGGCGGGGGTGGGGGCCGCCAGCGTTGCCAGCAGGGTCAGGACGGCCAGGCGGCTCGGGGTGGTGAGCACCTCGAATGGTACCCCGCCGTGGCCGACTCCGCCGCGCCGTTGACTCCTCGCGCGGCCCGCGGCATCAATAAGCGCCGTGCCCCATCTTCTCACGGTCGGCTTGAAGCAGGGCCCGCCCCCGGGCGAGCCGGCGTTCCCGTTTTCCGTGTCGGCCATTGCTACCATGCCGTCGCTCGACCTCTCGGCGCGCGTGACCTGTTTCGTGGGGGAGAATGGCTCGGGGAAGTCGACGCTGCTCGAGGGGATCGCTGCGGCCGCCGCCCTGCCGACCGTGGGAGCGACGGAGGTTGGGCGGGACGGTACGCTCGAGGCACAGCACCGGCTCGCCAAAACCCTGCGGCTCACCTGGTCGAAGCGCACTCACCGGGGGTTCTTCCTGCGGGCCGAAGATTTCTTCGGCTTCCAGCGGCGGCTCGCCGTGGAGCGCCAGGAGCTCGAGCAACGCCTGCTCGACCTCGATGATGAATATCGCGACCGCTCGAGTTACGCCAAGGGTCTCGCCGCGGGTCCGGCGCGCGCGTCACTCGGCGACATGGAGCGCCGCTACGGACGGGATCCGGACGCGCGCTCGCACGGGCAGGCGTTCCTCAATTTGTTTCAGAGTCGGTTCGTACCCGGCGGCCTGTACCTGCTGGACGAGCCCGAGGCTCCGCTGTCCCCGCAGAACCAGCTCGGCTTGCTCGCCATCCTGCTCGATCTGATCGAGCGCGACGCGCAGTTCATCATCGCGACGCACTCGCCCATCCTGCTCGCGTTCCCCGGCGCGACCATCTACAGCTTCGATCGTCTCCCGATCGCGCCGGTCGCGTACGCGGACCTGGATCACGTGGCGTTGACGCGGGCGTTCCTGAACGATCCCCAGACGTATCTACGTCGGCTGCGCGACGGCGGCTGAGCCAAACCCTGCGCCCCCGGGCGGCATCCTAGGCACGTTCCGGAGCGACTTGTCTCGAACCCACGAGTCCTTCTCATGTCCCTCACGTCTACGATGGCGGGCTGCTTCGTCACCGTTGTGACGCTCGCCGCGCGCGGCACGGCCGCGTCGGCCCAGAATCCGTTGCGCGATCACACGGAGGGCGTGGAGATCCGGTTCGCGCGTACCCAGCCGGTCGTCGGCTACACGCTGCGGGTCGACGCCGGCGAGCTTTCAGGGTTCGACGTCGAGCTGCGGCTGCGCAACGTCCCCGACACGTTCCGCCTGGCGATGGTCGCGCACCCGGAATACGACGACCGCAACTGGCGCTTCGTCGAGGCGCTGCGGGTCCAGACACCGCACGGCGCGGCCACGGTGACCCGCGAGGACAGTGCCTTGTGGCGCGTGGTGGCCCCCGGTGGCGAGGCGCTGGTGCGCTACCGGATGCGCCTCCCGGCGCCCGAGTCCCCCCGGGCCGCGTGGCGTCCGTTTCTCGCGCCCACGGGCGGGCTGGTCGGCGGGCCGCACGCGTTCCTGTACGTCGTCGGCGCGACGCTCGGCTCGTCGCACGTGACGCTCGAGCTGCCTCCCGAGTGGCAGATCGCGACCGGGCTCGAGCCAACCCTCGATCCGCACACGTTCTTCGCGCCCACTGTCGGCGTTCTGGTGGACTCGCCCTTGCTCGTGGGGCGGCTGCGGAGCTGGCGGTTCGCCGTGGACGGCGTGCCGCACCGCGTGGTGTACTGGCCACTCCCCGACGCGGCGCCGTTCGATACGGTGGCGCTGGTGGGCAATATCGAGCGGCTCAGCCGCCAGGCGGTGGCGCTGTTCGGGCGCGCGCCCTATCGCGACTATTCGTTTCTCCTCGAGGACGGTGCCTACGGCGCGCTCGAGCACCGCAGCTCGGTCACGCTCGGCGCGCCCAGCGCGGATCTCGCGCGCGATCCGACGGGGCTGCTCATGGAGATCGCGCACGAGTACTTCCACACCTGGAACCTGATGCGCATCCATCCCGCGGAATACGGCGACGTGAGCTACCGGCCGCCACCGCGGGCGCGCGGGTTGTGGTGGAGCGAGGGGCTCACCATGCTCTACGCCGACCTGCTGCTGCGGCGCGCGGGACTGCCTGTGTCCGACTCCACCCGTGCTGCGCACCTGGAAGGACTCATCGGCCGCTACCTCGCGAGCCCGGGCAACTCCCGCTTCTCTCCCGAGAGCGTGAGCGTCGTCGCGTACGGGGCGGCCCCCGGGGCGCTCGGCGACTACAGCGCCAGCACCCACCTCCAGGGTGAGCTGCTCGGCACGATGCTCGATCTCATCGTGCGGGACGCGACGAACGGCGCCCGCTCGATCGACGACGTGATGCGGGCGATGCTCGAGCGCTTCTCGGGAGCGCGGGGGTTCACCGGGCGGGACGTCGAGCGGACCGTCGCGGACGTATGCGCCTGCAACGTTCACACCTTCTTCGAGGCGCACGTCCGGGGAGCGAAGCCGATCGATTTCTACCACTACCTGCGACTCATTGGAATGCGCACCCACGTCTCGTGGACCCCCGCGCTGGGCCGCGACGGACAGCCCACGCCAGATCTACGGCTGTACGCGTGGCAGCCGCCGGCGGAGCGCGCGCTCAGCCTCGTGATCACCAACCCGGCGGGCGCGTGGGGCAGGGCAGGCCTGCACACCGGCGACCGCCTCGCGGCGCTGAACGGGGTAGCGTTCGCGACCGTGGCCGACTTCCGCTCGATCGTGACCCGCCTGCGGATTGGCGACACCACCACAGTCGACGTCGCACGGCCGACCGGTGCGTGGCGGACGGCGGTCGTGGTCGCCGGCTACGACCGACCGGTCGTGCGGCTCGAGGAGAGCCCGGACGCGACGGAGCGGCAGCGCGGGCTCCGGGCGCAGTGGGCTGCGGGGTCCCCTCGCTAGTCCACGAACGCCCACAACAGGGTGCGGCTCTGCTTGTCGAGCGCGGCCGGATCGGCCACGTGGTACAGGTCCCCGGCCACGTCGCGGAGCAGCAGACCGCCGTGCGGCAACAGCCGCGGCCAGGCGTCGAGCCGTGTCTGAAACGAGCGCGTTCCCTGCACGGTCTCGACCCGCCAGTGCCGGATCTCCACTTCCTCCTCGATCGCCGTCACCTGTGTGACCTCGAAGACAAATCCCGCCGCCGCCATTGCCTCCTCGAGCGCGTGCCGCGAAGCGACGTCGAGCTCGGCGGGGTCGCGCACCAGCGCGAACTCCGCCTCCTGATCGTCCCGCAGCGACACGAACCGAGCCGGTTCGGACCACGGGAAGCAGCGGCGGACCCAAACGGCGCGCTCCGCGTCGCCGCGGGTGGCCCAGAGCCGGCCGTCGGCGCGGCGCTCGAGAGTGAGCGCGCCGGCGGGTAGAGTGCTTTCGTCGGGCTCACGTCTCCTGACCGCAGTTGTGTCCATGTTGCCTCCCAGTTCACGCCAGCTCCACCTGCATTTCGTACAGCCTCCGATACTTCCCGTTCGTCTTCGCCATCAGCTCCGCATGCCTGCCGCTTTCCACCAGCCGCCCATCCGCGATCACGAACAGCCGGGACGCCTTGCGCAGCGTCGACAGCCGGTGGGCGATGGCGAACACGGTGCGCCCGGCGATCAACCGCTCCAACGCCTCCTGGATCTCCCGCTCCGTCTCGGTGTCGACGCTCGACGTCGCCTCGTCCAGGATCAGGACCCGCGGGTCGTGCAGAATCGCCCGCGCGATCGAGACGCGCTGGCGCTCGCCGCCCGACAGCGTGTGTCCCCGCTCGCCCACCACGGTGTCGTAGCCGTGCTGCAGCTTGCAGATGAAGTCGTGCGCGTTGGCGGCGCGCGCCGCCGCGACGGCCTGCTCGAGCGACGCGCCGGGCAGCCCGTAGCGGATGTTCTCGAGCACGGTCCCGTGAAACAGGTACGGGTCCTGCAGCACCATGCCGATCTGGCGGCGGTAGTGGCCGGTCTCGAGCCGCCGCAGATCTACGCCGTCGATCCGGATCGCGCCGCCCGTGACGTCGTAGAAGCGCGCGATCAGGTTCACGATCGTCGTCTTGCCCCCACCCGAGGGTCCGACGAGACCGATCAACTCACCTGGCGCCACGTCGAAGCTCACGCCCCGGAGCACTTGGCGGACGCCGTCGTAGGCGAAGGTCACGTTCTCGAACTCGACCTGGCCCCGGACCGGCTCGAGCCGCACCGGCCGTGACACGTCCGTGATCTCGGGCTCGGTGTCGAGCACCTCGAACACGCGGTGGGCCGACGTCGTGGCGCGCTGCATGGTGCGCGCCATCTGGCCGATGACCTCGATCGGCCCGACGAACATCGTGGTGTAGAGGAGGAACGAGACGAACGTCCCCCCCGACAGGGCCGGCCCGACGCCCAGCAGGCGGGGCACGGCCAGCACCCACACGCCGAGCGTGGTGGCGTGCACCGCGAGCATGAGCAGCGGCCAGAAGGTGGTCCACAGGCCGTGCAGCCGGTTGATCTCGTCCGTCACGTCGTCGTTGTGACCGTCGAACCGCGCGACCTCACGAGCCTCCTGGTTGAACGCCTTGACGACGCGAATCCCGGGCATGGTGTCTGACAGCACGTCCGTGAGCCGCGACCACTTGCGCCACACGCGCAGGAACACCCGGTTGAGCGCTTCCCCATGCCGGTAGATCGCCCAGCAGAACAGCGGCACGGGAAGCGTCATCACCAGACCGAGCCGCCAGTCGAGCGACACCAGCACCGCGCCGAGTCCCGCCAACATCACGAGCGACAGCGACACGTCCACCACACCGAAGGCCAGAAAGTCCCACAACCGGTCGGTGTCGGCCGACACGCGCGTGATCAGGCTGCCCGTGCGCTTGCGCGAGAAGAACGCGAGGCTGAGCCGCTGCAGGTGCTCGTACAGCTCGGCGCGCAGGTCGCGCGCCACCCACTCGCCCAACACGGCCATCAGCCGCAGCCGCACCAGGGCCGCCGCCTGGCGCACCACATACACGAGCGCCATCGCCGCCACGGCGAGCCAGGCGATCATTGCGGCGCGACCGCCGTCGAGCCGGCCTTCCTGCGCCGGCCGGACCACGCGGTCGATCACGTATCCCGCGAGGTACGGCGGCACCAGGCTCACGAGCGTGATCAGCGTTGCCGCCGCCATACCGAGTGTGAGCCGCCGGCGGTACGGCGCGAGGTAGCCGAGCAGGCGCCTGATGACCGCGACTTGACGACCGGCCACGAGGGCCTGGGCGTCGCGAATCGGGCCCGCGACGCTCGCCGCGTATTCCTGGTCCGCGTCCGGCGCCGCGACGGCGCGGCCCTCGAGCGCCTCTTCGAGCACGAACTTCAGGTTCTCGAACGCGCGCCGCTGGCGATGGCTGTAGCGCAGCACGGCGAGTGGGGGGTCGCCGGGGCGCCCCAGGATCGTCAGCGTGCTGGCGGACAGACCGGGGGCCTCGCGCACCGCTTGAATGTGGGCGCGCTCGACGCTTTCGATCTCCCACTGGTCTCCGCGCTCCAACGGCCGGGCCACGCTCAGCTGCCCGGGGCCGAGCGCGACCCACACCTGGGTCAGCCGGAGAGCGTGGTCCAGGTCGGCGAACGCGTAGAGCTGCACCGGGGCGCCGTGCCAGGATGCCTCGATCTGCCGGCGCAGCTCGGCCGGCAGCCGGGGCGGCTGGTCGGTATAGCGCGCCACAATCTCGGTGTCGAGGTTGTGGAGGTGCTGGACGTTGTGAAGGTCAGTCGTCATGCGCGTGATCCGTGTTTCGAGTGTCCAGACAACAAGAACGGCCTCCCGGGGTTCACTGGAGCACCCCGAGAAGCCGGATCACGGCAATGGATCCTATCCTTCTAGGGGGCTCGTCGGCGCCGCACCGCGGCGTCGTAAGACGCAATACGCCCGTCAGCGCCCATCAGCGGGCCGGCCCGATACACGAATTCCCGGGCGGCTCGGCAGCGGAGCGTGAGTGAGGCGTGGCGGATGCGGATCATCACAGAAGAGTCCTTTGGATTCGGTTCTGGTGATGCTGCTGAACCAAACTACGAAGAGCGCCGCGGTTTGAGCAAGGGGGCAACTTCACCGGATTACTTGACCGGTCGCGAAGTCGAACAGCGTGACCCGGCGCAGCCAGTAATGGGCTTGCCAATAGCCGCGCAACCCCTGCACGAAACTCGTGAGGGCCTGGTCCTTCTCGGTCTGTGCGATGTACAGATTGTCGATCGCGATCCGCCCGATGACGTACCGGTTGTAGGCCACCTCGAATCGCTTCTGGCCCACGGTGTCGGCTTTGGCCAGCAGGGCTACGTTGCGGCGCGCCTGCGACAACTGGAGTGCCGCGAAGTGTGCCTCGTGCGCCGCCTGGTCAATGGCAGACCGCGCCTGGCTCGCCACGCGCCGCTGATCGGCCTCCGCGGCATGGATGTCGTCCTTGTGTGCGCCCCACGTTACGAGCGGCACCTGCACCGATAGCGTGAATTGGCGTGCCTCGAGCAGATTCTGATACACGAGGCTCGCGCTCGGCGCCGTGGCGTTGAATCCATAGGCGGCCTGGACCGTGGCACCAAAGCTGCCCGTGAGCTTGGCCTCGGTCACCCGGCGGCGCGCCTGCACGTCCTGCAGCTCCACATCGCTCACCAGGGCTCGGTTGCGCAGGGCCTCGGTCACGGCGCGCGCGGTGTCGACCGCGAACTCCGGCACGTTCCGTGTCACCGCGATCTCGAGGGGCGTGCCCGGCGGGAGGTTGAGTGCGAGACGCAGCGCGGCGGTGGCGCGCTCATCGTCCAGCCGCGCGCGCTCCAGCGCCGCCCGGGCCCGCAGCAGCGCCAGCTCGCTCTGCAGCAGGTCGTTCTCGCCGATCTTCCCGACGTCGAATCGGCCCTGGTTCAACCGGTAGAGCGTGTCGTTCACAGCGGCGTTCGTGACGGCGTTGTCGAGCGCGACGTGCGCTGCGTACACGTCGAAGAAGAGGTCGGTGGTCGCGAGGGCGATGTCCTCCAACGCCTCGCGGTATTGCCGCTCCGAGAGCTCGGCGCTCACCGCGTTCTCGCGGCGGTCCCACGCCGCCGCGTTGGGGCGCAGGATGCCTTGGCGCAGTCCGATGGTGACCGGTGTGGAGGACCACGTCTCGACCGCCTGCGGGCCGCTCACCGTCAGCCGGGCCAGCGACGAAGTGACGAACAGCGCTCCGCCGGTCACGGGAAGCGTCTGGGACAGGCTGAGGCTCAGGGCTGCGTTTGTCTGGTCCTGGGGGCGAAACAGGGTGCTGCCGTCGGGCTGCAGCACCGGGATGATCGACCGGTTGTAGGTTGGCACGGTCCCGCCGAGCGAGAGTTGCGGCAGGAGCCGCGCGGTGAACGCCCCGGTGCGATAGCGGGCGGCGTCGCGCGCGGCGCGTGCGGCCTGGGCTTGCGGCCCTCGCTCCTGCGCCAGGGCGACGGCCTGCGGGAGCGTGATCGGTTGCTGCGCGGCGAGCGGACGGAGGCCGCCGAGTATCAGGCGCGCGGCCACAGCCGCCGCGGCCCGAGCGGGGTTCGAAGGGCGCATGGAAGTCACTCGTAGCGAAGGCAGACGACCGGATCTTGGCGCGCGGCGCGATGCGCCGGCATGATCCCGAACGCCAGGCCCACGGTGAACGACACGCCGAAGGCGACTACCACCGAGAGGTACGACACGATCGTCTGGATGCCCGCGAATCGCTGGATGGCGGCGCTGAGACCGCCGCCGACGAGAATTCCCGCCCCACCCCCGGCGACGCTGATGAGCACCGCCTCGCTCAGAAACTGCAGCAGGATGTCCCGCCGCGTAGCGCCGACCGCGCGGCGGACGCCGATCTCCCGGATGCGCTCCAGTACCGACGCGAGCATGATGTTCATGATGCCGATGCCGCCGACGACCAGGGAAATGGACGCGATGGCACCGAGCACGACGTTGAAGATGGTCTTGGTACGCTGCTCCTGCTTCAGCAGCAGCTCGGGCACAGTGATCTCGAAGTCCACGACCGAGTTGTGGCGGCGTGCGAGCATGCGCTGGACGACGCTCGCCACAGAGGGGACGAGCTTCGAGTCGCTCACCCGCACGATGATGCGGTCGAGCTGGTTACGATTGAGGCGCTCCTGGCGGTCCGCTTCGCTCTCGGGGGCGCTGTCGGCCGAGACGAAGGTGAAGCTGCGCGCCGCGGTCTCGATGTCGCGCTGGGTCAGCTGGGCGCGATTCCGGAAGCGCAGCAGCAGCGTGCGCGCCGGGACGTAGACGTCCATGCTGATGTCGCGGATACCGAGCTTCTGGGTGGTCTGCGTGCTCACGCGCCGGTCCGCCAGCACCCCGATCACGGTGACCCAGTTGCTTCCTACTTTGAGCGGCTTGCCGATCGGGTCTTCCGTGGTGAAGAAGCGCGACCGCACGCCAAGCCCGATGATCGCGACGGGCAGGCCGCGCTCCACCTGCAGCGGCGTGAACGGATCCCCGCTCGCGAGCGCGAGGTTCGTCAGGCGAAAGTACGTCGTGTCCACGCCCACGACCTTGCCGGAGCGATGCCGCCCTTCGCGGGTGATCGTCGTGTTCAAGACGATCTCGGCGCAGGCGACATCGACGGCCGGAATCACCCGCGCGATCGCCTCCGCGTCGGCGTAGGTGAGCCCCGGTGAGAATTTCTTCACTTCCTTCTCCGACCGCTCCTCGATCGGCCCTTCCTTCTGCTGCACCAGCGGGGTGATCAGCAGGTTGTTGGAGCCGAGCAGGCGCAGCTGCTCGAGAATCTCGCGCTCGGCGCCCTTGCCGATGGCGAGCATGGCGATGACGGAGGCGACGCCGAACAGGATGCCCAGCGAGGTCAGGAAGGCACGTAGCTTGTTGTGTTGCAGCGCCTCGACCGCCGTGCGGAATGTAAAGATCGCTTGGGGACCGAGTTCGGCGCGCAGCCGCGCCAGGGTCGCGCGATCGAGGCGCACGGGGTCAATCCTTGATGGACGCCTGCTTGCTGGTGTCGCCGGGCGCGGTCGCCACGCTGGCGCCGGCCGCCCGCAGCCGCACGAGTGTGAGGCGTTCATGGTTGGCGGGCGGTGACAGCAGCACCCGATCGTCCACGCCGAGGCCGCTGACGATGATCACCTCGTCGTCGTTCACCGCCCCCGTGCCAACTTCCTGCTTGACGACGCGCCCGCGCGCCTGCTTGTACACGAACGACACGCCGCCTTCTGAGCCCAGGGCCTCGAGCGGCACGAACAGCGCATCGGCGACCTTGAGCGTCTCGATCGCGTTTCCGGTGGTCATGCCGGGGCGCAGCGTCGAGTCCGACTGCTCCACCTGTACCTTCACCTCGAACACCTTCGCGTCGGCGTTGGGGCGTTGCTCGCCTACATTCGCGACGCTTGTCACCTTACCGGTGAGGCGCTTGGTGGGATCGGCGTCCAGCGTGATCCCCACGGGCTGCCCCACCGCCACCTTGCGGACGTCGATCTCGTTGACATACGTCACCGACTCCATGTGGGTGAGGTCGGGAAGCTGGGCGACCCCGGGATCCCAGGCGTTCACCTGGGAACCGGTCGTCCGTTTCTTGCCGTTCCATTCTTTCGCATAGATGACCATGCCTGGCGCGGGCGCCTTGATGGTGAACCCGGCCATGAAATCCTGCACCGCCTTGAGCAAGCCGCGCTGCCGGGAAACTTCCGCTCCGACTTCGCGCATCTTGGCCTTCGCCTGCTCGGTCTTCGTCTCGTAGTCCGCCTTGGCCTGCGCCAGCGCGCGCTGGGCCTTCTCGTAATCGATCTCCGCCTGGCGCTTGACAGTGGGCGCCTCGTAGACGGCCTGTTCCTTGGCGAGCCGCTTCTCCTCGAGCCCGAGCTCCATCGTGCGAATGTTCTCCCGCGCCGTGGAAAGGTTGAGCGTCGAGTCGAGCATCGCCTGCTCGTACTGCGCCTCCGCCTTCTGCAGGGCGAGGGACACTTCCTGGAGTTTCGGGGCGACGGTGGTCCGGTCGAGCTCGGCGACGACGTCCCCCTGCTTCACCACGGTGCCTTCGGGCACGATCGAAGAGATCTTCATCTGGAAGACGCCGGCCTGCTGCCCGCCGGGCGGCGCAGTGACCTGCACGAATTGGCGCGCGCGCAGCTCGCCCGCCGTGGTGACGACTACCGTGAACGGCCCGCGCTTCACGGGTGCCACTATCACCGTATCCGTGCCGCGGCGCTCACCCCCGAGGAGCCAGGCGCTGGGCAGTACGAGCGTCAGTACGGCTGCAGCGATGCGGTGCCGGCGTGTGGGAAGGAAGCGCATGTGAGCTCCTCTCGAGGCAGGGGCCGGACGGTGCGACAAGCAACTGTTAGACACCGCCGGGATCAGTTTCGTTGCGAAGCATTGCCGCTGTGGCGTGATCGCAACAACAGCTGACTGTCGATGGTCATCCCGGTTTCAGCTCGCGCACCGCCCGCCCCGCGGCGCGGATGTTCGCGAGCTTCATCTCCGAGTACTTCCGCGACAGCAGCACGCCGTGAGCGCCCCCCTGGAACGCCGCGCGCACCGCCTGGTACACGTCCTCGGGCTGGGTCTTCTTCTCGGCCGGCCCCGTAGGGATGTCGATGTCGATCCCTGGCCAGATCTTGACGCGCGGCCCGCCGCCCGCGACCGCGCGCTTCGTCTCGCGCAGCACGTAGTCGGCCGAGAGGCCCTGTTCGACGATGCGATCGAGCCGCTGCTCGTGATATTGCTGGACGCCGTAGGTGAAGTCCAGGGCCTGTTCGGGTGTCAGGTCCGCGAGCAGCGTCGCATGGATGTTTCGAATGTATTGCGCAAGGCGCGGGCCGCCGCAGTTGTTGTACATCACCACCTTCAGGAAGTCCGAATAGTTGCCGAACTCGGCGTAATCCTGCTCCGCGCGGTAGAGCGGTGAGAACGCATTGTTGTGCCAGATATGCCAGCCGACACCCTTCGCCGGGGCGACACTCTTCGCGAGCCGATACAGGTCCCGGTAGGTGTCGCTGAGCCCCTCGTTCCACAGTCGCTCCCACGCGAGCAGCTCCGGATACTTGACCAGCAGACGCCAGAACGTCACGAACGCGCCGTCGGCGGGTCGCTGCCCGGCGCGCAGCGCCGCGGCCCAGCGCTCCAGTGCCAGATAGCCGTCCCGCGCGCGCTCGATGTTGATCCCTTCCTGACGCGCGGCAGCGAGACAGTGGGGACAGAAGCAGGCGATCACGCCGCCCGCGCTCGAGCTGCCGTGGCTCGCGCCCAGGGCGTTGTCGAGCGGGCCCTGGCGCTCGCTCCCCCACATCAGGCCGTCCACGTCGTAGGACCGCAGGTAATCCTCGGTGAGGCCGAGCCAGAAGTTGCGCGCGTTGGGATTGCGGTGGCAGGTGAGGCCGGTCGGCTTGTCGTGGAGGTCGATCTCCGCCGCCTGGTCGAAGCCCGGCACGTCGCGGCGGAACACGTCCTCGAACCAGCAGATCACCTTCATGCCGCGGCGGTGTGCCGCCGGGAGCACGTCGGCGATCACGTCGTAGCTGGGATGATCGGGCGCTTTCTCGGGGGCGATGCTCGTGTGGCGGTAGTACTGCGGATGGGGCGTCGCGAAGTTGCCGCCGCGGAAATTGTCGTCGTATTCCTGCTTGCCGTGATCGGGGAGCGGCTGGCCGCGCAGCTGCCGGCCGGCGATGCCGCGACCGTAGGTGAATGTGGCGAGGAAGAGCGTGTTAATCCCGGCCATTTCCTGGAAGCCGTCCAGCACCTTGTCGGTGCCTTCGTCCACGAACGACACGGCTCCTACCTGAATCCCGACCATCGGCGGCTCGGCGGATGCCGTGCGGCGGGTTGCCCGGCCGAGGACGGCGCCTCCCGCGACGAGCGTGGACGTCTCCAGGAACACGCGGCGATCCATGTGTCTCTCCCTCAGAGCTTGTACGTCTCCTTCGCCAGATCGTACGCCAGCGCGCGCGCCATGCGGCGCGCATCGTCCATCTCGACGACGTGCCGCGCGACGAGCCGCGCGAGGTAGTTCGCGTCCACGCGCCGCGCCAGGTCGTGCCGCGCCGGGATCGAGCAGAAGGCCCGCGTGTCGTCGTTAAACCCGGCGGTCTTGTAGATGCTCGCCGTCTCGGTGGTGCGCTCGCGGAACCGCGTCATCCCTTCGAGCGAGTCATGGAACCACCACGGCGGCCCGAGCCGCACCGCCGGATAGTGGCCCGCCAGCGGCGCCAGCTCGCGGCTGTACGTGGATTCGTCCAGCGTGAACAGCACCAGCGTGAATCGCGGATCGTTGCCGTACGCATTGAGCAGCGGCCGCAGGTTGCGCGTGAACTCGGTCGCTACCGGAATGTCCCCGCCGCGATCGGGCCCGAACCGCTCGAACAGCGTTTGGTTGTGGTTCCGGAACGCCCCCGGGTGGAGCTGCATCACCAGCCCGTCTTCGAGCGACATGCGCGCCATCTCGAGGAGCAGATGCGCCTCGAAGCGGCGCTCGTCGGTCCGGCTCGCCTCCCCTTGCCGCGCCTGCTGAAACAGCACCTCGGCCTCGTCCGGGGGGAGCCACGCCGTGTAAGGCTCAAGCACCGCGTGATCGGTGGCCGTGGCCCCCATGCGCTTGAAAAACGCGCGGCGATCCTCGAGCGCGTGCACGAACTCGGCGTAGTCCACGAGCGGCGCGCCGTGCTCGCGGCCGAGCGCCTCGAGCTCGGCGGGCCAGCCGGGCGCCGCGATCTTGAACACGGCATCGGGGCGGAAGCAGGGGATGACCTTGCCCTGCCACCCTGACTCGCGGATCGCCCGATGGTGGTCGAGCGGGTCGCTCGCCATGTCGGTGGTGGCGAGGACCTCGATGTTGAACCGCTCGAACAGCGCCCGCGGCCGGAACTCAAGGGAGCAGAGCCGCTCTGCGATCGCGTCGTAGATCGATCGGGCAGTCTCCCCCGTGAGCTGCTGCTCGATGCCGAACACGTCGTGGAGCTCGTGGTCGAGCCAGGCGCCGGTAGGCGTGCCACGAAACAGGAAATAGTGCTCGGCGAACAGCTGCCACACTTTGCGCGCGTCGCCGTCCAGCAGCGTCTCGAGCGGCACGCCGCGCGCGTACAGGAGGCGCAGGATGTAATGGTCGGGCTGGACGATCAGTGCCGCGGGCTCCGCGAACGGCTCATTGGTGGCCAGAATCCGCGGGTCCACGTGTCCGTGCGGGGCGATGATGGGCAGCCGCCGCGTCTCGTCGTACAGCGTGCGCGCGACGCGCCGGACTGCGGGGTCAGGATCGAAGCAGCGGTCCTCGTGGAGGACGAGCGCGTCCGCCACTACACGACGGGCGCCCAGCCCCGGGCGTACTCCCGCTGCCAGAATCTCATCGCTTCGTCGTCCCCGACGATGTGGCCCGACTTGGGGTCGGTGCGGAGCGCGCGCCCGGTCGATTGCGCGATGTTGCCGAGGTGGCCCAGCAGCACGCTCTTCGCCCCTTCCTCGATCGGTTGATGTAGCGCAGCGCCGGTGCGGATCGCGTCGACGAAATTCGCGATGTGCAGGACGGTCATGTCGTCGTCGGCATGCGTATTGAGGCCGTCTCCGGCTTGCGCGGCGAGGGATTGCTTCACGACTTTGCCCTTGACGTCGTACACGGTGTAGCCGTCGCGGTCCATGACCACGCTGCCCGTGGTGCCGAGGATGGCGGTGCCGCGCTCGCGACCGTACGTAGTCAGGCCGTTGCAGCTCTGGCCCTGCCAGATGATGGTTTTGCCCCCCGCGAACTCGAAGCAGGCTTCCTGGGTGTCGGGGAACTCCCAGTCATCGTCGAAGTGATAGCGGCCGCCGACCGAAGTGACGCGGATGGGGTAGTCCACGCCCAGGGCCCAGCGCGCGACGTCGATCTCGTGCGTGCCGTTGTTGCAGATCTCGCCCGTGCCCCACCGCCGGAACCAATGCCAGTTGTAGTGGATGACGTTGTCGCGGTACGGGGTGTGGGGCGCCGGGCCCTGCCACAGCTCGTAATCGAGGTTGGCCGGCACGGGCGCGGGCTTGCCGCGTCCAATCGTGGCGCGGGTGTTGGCGTACCAGGCGCGCGCCAGGTAGGGCTGTCCGATCGCTCCTTCTTTAATTGCCTGCACGACCTCGATGGAGCGCGGCGCGGAGCGCTGCTGCGTCCCCATCTGCACCACGCGCTGGTGCTTGCGCTGCGCCTCGACCAGCAGCTCGCCTTCGCGCGCGTTGTGCCCGCACGGCTTCTCGACGTAGACGTGCTTCCCCGCCTGCATGGCGAGGAGCGCGGCCGGCGTGTGCCAGTGGTCGGGCGCCGCGATGACGAGCGCGTCCACGCTCTTGTCCTCGAGGGCCCGGCGGAAGTCGCCCAACCCTTTCGGAGGCCGCGACTGCGCCTCGCCCACCTGCGTCACGCCCTTGGCCAGCACTTGTGCATCCACGTCGCACACGTAGGCCACGAGGGCGTTGGGCGTGCGGGCGAACGTCCGGCCCAGCACCGCGCCGCGGCCGTTCAAGCCCATGACTGCGACGACGACCTGCTCGCTGGGCCGCGACACCAGGGACGATAACCCCCGCGGAGCGACCAGTCCGAGCCCCGCGGCGGAAGCGGTCTTCAGGAAGTTGCGCCGTTTCATAGCACCCTCACCTTGATGCTGCGGAAATACACCTCGTCCCCGTGATCCTGCAAGACGATGTGCCCCTTGCGCCGCTCCGCGAAGCCCGGGATGGAGTGGTACTTGCTCGCGGCGAGCGCCGAGTCCATGCGCGCGGTGCCGAGCTCGAACTCCACGATCTTCTCGCCGTTGAGCCAGTGCTCGCCGTGGTTGCCGCGGAACACCACCCGCGACTGGTTCCACTCGCCCACGGGGCGGAGATGTTTCGCGCCGCTCGGCGCCACCAGATCGTACAGCGCGCCGGCTCGGTGCGTCGGCAGCTGGCCGTCGGGGTGGTGATCGTCATCCAGCATCTGGTACTCGAACCCCAGCGCGGAGTGATTCGGCGCGATGCTGCCCTGGGCGACCGCCGCGGGGGTCATCGCCCCGCCCTGGGCTTGGGACAGCTCCTCGGAGACGTTGTACTTGACGCCGCTGTTCGCGCCCGGCGTGACCTTCCACTCCCAGCTCAGCTCGAAATCCCCGAACGTCTCCACGGTCATCAGGTCGCCGCCGTTCAGCGGCCGCCCGTCCGGAACGCGGGGCACCTTGCCGCTCGCGATCTTCTTGATCGTGCCATCCACGATCTTCCAGTGCGCCGTCGGCACGGTGTCGTAGCCCAGGCCGCGCCATCCGGCGAGCGTACGGCCGTCGAACAAAAGGCGCCAGCCGGCGACGCGCTCGGCGTCGGTGAGCTGGTTCGGCCGTGTCTCGGTCGCGCCGAACGTCGTGGGGCGCGTCTGGGCGCCGAGCGCGGAGGTGCAGGCCCCGAGCGCGAGGAGCCACCATCGATGGTTGATCATGCTCACTCCGAAAAGCGTCACAGGTTGCCGCGCTTCGATTCTGCCACGGCGTAGTCGCAGGCGCGCGCGGTGAGCGCCATGTACGTGATGGACGGGTTGACGCACGACGAGCTGGCCATGCACGCGCCATCGGTGACGAACAGGTTGGGGACGTCGTGCGCCTGGTTATGGCCATTGAGGACCGAGGTTCGCGGGTCGCGTCCCATGCGGGCCGTGCCCATTTCGTGGATCCCGAGCCCGGGCTCCGCGCCGAGCCCGCCTTCTCGATAGGCGTCGTTGGTGCGTACGTCCTTGCAGCCGGCCGCCTCGAGCATCTCGGCCGCCGAGGCGGCCATGTCCTTGCGCATCGCCAGCTCGTTCTCGCCCCAGGTGCAATGGATGCGGAGCACGGGGATCCCGAACTCGTCGGTCTGTTCGGCCAGCTCGACGTGGTTGTCGGCACGGGGCAGGCACTCACCGAACCCGGTCATGCCCATGGTCCAGCGGCCCGGGTCGTGCAGCTTGCGTTTGAGCTCCACGCCGAACCCGGGCTCCCCGGCGCCGCGCGCCCAGTTCTGGCGGCTCGCGCCGCCCTGATAGCCGAACCCGCGCACGTAGTCGCCGCGGCGCGACGCCTCATCGCCCAGGTTGCGGAACCGCGGCACGTAGATGCCGTTGGGGCGGTTCCCCTGGTAGTAGTGGTCCAGCAGGCCCTCGATCGTCCCGCTCGCACCAGCGCGGAAGTGATGGTCCATCAGATAGTGCCCGAGCACCCCACTCGAGTTGGCGAGGCCGTTCGGGAAGCTGGGCGACTTGGAGTTGAGCAGGACGCGGGTGGTCGCGAGCGTCGAGGCGCAGAGGAAGACCAGACGGCCGGAGTACTCGCGCGTCTGTTTCGTCGTCGTGTCCACGACGCGCACGCCGGTGACCCGGCTCTTGGCCGCGTCGTAGATGAGCGAATGCACCACGCTGTCGGGGACGATGGTGAGCCGCCCCGTCGCCCGCGCGGCGGGGAGCGTGGAGGCCTGGCTCGAGAAATACGACCCGGTGGAGCAGCCCCGCTCGCAGGGGCCGCAGTAGTGGCACGGCAGGCGGTCGTTCAAGGGCTGGGTGAGGATCGCCACGCGGCCGATGGTGAACCGCCGGTCGGGAAAGGCGCGCTCGAGCCCCGCCTTCACGAACTTCTCGCCCGCGTTCATCTCCATCGGCGGCTGGAACTCCCCGTCCGGGAGCTGCGGCAGGCCCAGCTTCTCCCCGCTCACGCCGATGAAGCGTTCCACGTAGCTGTACCAGGGCGCCACGTCGGCGTAGCGAATCGGCCAGTCGACGCCATGCCCGTCCCGCAGATTCGCCTCGAAATCGAGGTCGCTCCACCGGTACACCTGCCGCCCCCAGATCAGCGACTTTCCGCCCACCTGGTCTCCCTGAATCCAGGTGAACGGCTTGTCCTCGATGTAGGGATTGCGGTGGTCCTTGATGAAGAAGTGCTTGACCGATTCGTGGAATTGGCCCGTACGGGCCTGGATCGGATACTCCTCCGCGCCGCGGGTTCCCACCGCCAGCCGCGCGTTGCGTAACGGGAGCTCCCAGCTCGGCTTGTGCTCGGTGATGTAGTCCTTGCGGTGCTCGACGTTGCGCCCGCGCTCGATCACCAGCGTCGCGAGCCCCTTCTCGGTGAGCTCCTTCGCGGCCCAGCCGCCCGTGATGCCGGACCCGATCACGATCGCGTCGTAGGTGATCATGCCCAGGCCCGCCCGATTGAGGTGTAGGGGATGTCCCCGCGGTACGTCCCGAAGGGGCTCACCCGCAGCTCCTGCATGGCGCCGATCTCCGATGTGTAATAGCCCACCAGCGTCAGCTCCTTCATGCGGCGGAAGAACCACGCATCCTCTCCTCTGGTCGCCGCGTATGCCGCCGCGTCCAGCTCGCGGAGCAGTGCCACCTGTTGCGCGGCGGCCGACTCCGCGAACCGCTTCCCATAATGGGACTGCGCCTGGGCGTCGACGCCCGCGAGGCCTGTGAGGAAGCGGTCGCGCTCCGCGGCCGGGTAATGGTCGGTGAGGAGCGTATCGACGAAGCGGTGCACGCCGGCCGCGCGCGCGCCCGGTGTCTCCGTCTGCGGAACGATGTGCTCGGCGAGGGTGGCGACGAGCTCGAGCTGGGCCGCACTCAGCGTCCGCGGCGCCCACGCGGGCGACGCCGCCCACGCGCGCCGCGTCGCCGTGCTGAAGACGCCCGCCACGGTGGGAGCGGAAATTGCGCCGCCCAGGAGCAGCGCCACCTGTTGCAGGGCGCGACGGCGACTGATCGTGTTACGGCTCACAGGGTGACCCCTTCCTTCCAGATGGCTATCTCACGGTAGCCGTACTTCTCGTTGTTCGCGAGGGCCCGTCCGGAGGCCACGTCGAGGATCAGCGCGAACAGATCCTCTTCGAGCCGGTCCATGGTGGCGGTACCGTCGAGCAGCAGACCCGCGTTGAAGTCGATCCAGTGCGGCTTCTTGACCGCGATCTCGCTATTGGACGAGATCTTGAGCGTGGGCACGGGGAAACCGAGCGGCGTGCCGCGTCCGGTCGTGAAGAGCAGCAGGGTAGCCCCGCTCGCGACGAGCGCCGTCGATGATACCCCGTCATTCCCCGGGGACTCGAGCAGGGACAGGCCCGCTCCGTTCCGCGTCCCGCCTCCCCCCGACAACGCCACCTCACCATAGCGCAGCACCTCCGTCACCGGGGCCGTGCCGCCCTTCTGGACGGCTCCCAGCGACTTTTCCTCGAGCGTCGTCAGCCCGCCCGCCGTGTTGCCGGGCGACGGGTTCTCGTAGATCGGCCGCTTGTGACGGAGCAGATACGTCTTGAAATCGTTCACCAACGCCACGGTATCCCGGAAGACCGCCTCCCCAACGGCCCGGTTCATGAGCAGCCGCTCGGCCCCGAACATCTCCGGTACTTCGGTGAGAATGACGCGACCCCCGCAGCCGGTCAGCCGGTCGGCGATACGCCCGACGAGCGGGTTGGCGGTGATCCCGCTCAACCCGTCCGACCCGCCGCACTTATGACCCAGGACGAGGTCCGAGGCCGGGCACACCTCCCGCTTGTCGCGTTCCACGAGCTCGACCAGCTCCGCCAGGCTTGAGAGGCCGGCCTCGATCTCGTCGGATACGTCCTGCGAATTGAAGAACCGCAGCCGCTCGCGGTCCACGTCGCCGGCGATGCGCAGCAGCTCGTCGAGCTGGTTGTTCTCGCAGCCCAGGCCCAGCACCAGGACGCCGCCCGCGTTGGGATGGCGCAGCAGGCCGGCCAGGATGCGCTGGGTATTCTCCAGGTCGTCCCCGAGCTGGCTGCAGCCGTACGGGTGCGCGAAGCTGAAGACGCCGTCGATCCGACCGGCGAACCGCGCCGCTCCCGTGCGCCCGATCTGCTCGGCGGCGTGGTTCACGCAGCCCACCGTGTTGAGTATCCACACCTCGTTGCGCGTGCCGACGCGCCCATTGCGACGGCGGTAACCCGCGAACGTAGGCGTCGCCCGCTGATCGTCGGGGGCTCCCGGAGGTAGGGGCGCGGCATGCCGCGCCCCTACGCGCGCGGGCTCGTAGCGGTACTCTACGACCCCCTCGAGGCAGGTCTTCAGGTTGTGGCTATGCACCCACGCGCCGGGCGCGATGGCCGCCGTCGCCGCACCGATCGGGAAGCCGTACTTCACCACGGGCTCGCCCGGCTCGATCGCCCGCACGGCGATCTTGTGGCCCGCCGGCACGTCGTCTTGCAGCACGACATTCGTGTCCTCGACGACGACCTCAGTCCCCGCCGCCAGCGGCCGAACTGCCACCACGACGTTGTCGGTCGGGTGGATTCTGACCGCTTGGGGCGCTGCCGTCACCGCGTGAAGTCCCGGTAGTACGTCTCGATCTGCTGTGGCGTGGCGGTCCCGGACAGGATCAGGATCCGGTGGCGGAACGTGCTCGACTCCCCCGGCGCGAGCCGGAAGTTCAGCTGCTCCTTCCCGTTCGTAAACGCCTTGCGGCCCAGTGGGTTGGCCGCGAACAGGCCGTAGCCGCGCGCGTGCCAAAAAGTCGGGAATCCGACGTTCTTGGGATGGTCCAGAATTGCGAGCGTGACCGGCTCCCCGTCCGCCACCCCGGACAGCATCGTCCAGCGGCCGCGCGTGCCCCACACCGAGTCGCCCTCGAGGCCCTCGGAGCTCTTGTAGCGGCCGGTGACGCCTTCGTTGTTCAGCATCGGTACGGTGGTCGCGTGGCCGTTCGCGTCGGTAAATACCTCCGCCGTCTGGGAGGGTTGCTCGAGCGCGCGGGCCACCCGAAGCCCGAGGAGCCCGTCCTTCTCGTCCGTGAAGGTCACGGGTTGGCTGAGCGCCGTGAGTGTCGTGATCCGGTCCACGCCGCGCATGCCCTCCGCGGCGCGGAACACAAACCGCGTGTCTTCACGCAGCAGCGCTTTGCCTTCGTGATCCACCCATTCCGCCGTCACCTCGAGCACGCCCTGACCCGCTCCCCCCTCAGCGCGGCGCACCGCGCGATGCACGATCGTGCCCATCTTGGGCGCGCGCGCCGCCGGGATCGCGTCCGAGTTGTTCCAGAAGTCGAGGCCGTTCACGTCACTGTAGGTGAACCACAGGCCGACGTGATGCGGGTGGTCCACGCGCTCGCCCGGCCGAGGCTCGAGCGGCCAGCCGCGGGTCACCAGTTTCCCGGACGCGGTCCGCAGCGGATAGAGCGTCGGCTTCTTGAGCGTCGTCGAGGTCGGGTAGATGTACGCGGTGAACGGCTTCCCATCGACCAGCACGTCGACGCGGCGGTCGGCCGCGTGCGGGATGACGTCGACACGGGGCGCCCCGCTCTGGGCCTGCCCCAGGGCGGGCAGACCCAGCCCCAGCAGCAACCAAGCCTTCTGCATGTTTTTTCCGTTCCTCAACCCATCACGATATCGCGCTTGGTGTCGTCGAACATCACCTTCCGGCCGCTGTGAATCGCGGCGACGGTCATGCACAGCGCCACGGCGTGGTTGTAGCCGGCGTCGATGTTGGCATTGGGCTGCTTGCGCGAGCGCACGCACTCCATCCAGTTCCGCACGTTGGCGGTGGTGGACGAGTCGGCGCCGGTGTCCGCCGCGGTCTCCGCCGGGGCCAGATCGGAGAGCTTGGTCGTCGCCAGCTGGTTCGGCTTCATCTCCATCTCAGCCGCCGCCCGCTCGTTCAGGCCGCCCGTCGGCGTGATCTCATTGGTGTCGAGGTTTAACATCCCGGCGTTCGAGTAGTACAGCTCCTTCGTGCCGCCCGCCGAGTTGGTCATGCGCGACGAGTACACCACTTGGAACCCCCTGCTGGGATCGTTGAGCGGCCCGTAGTCGAACACGATCGTGGCGGTGTCCCAGTTTTTGCGCCCGTCCTTCCACAGGTACACGCCGCCGTTGGCGACGACGCTGCGGGGGCGCGGCAGGTCGGTGAACCAATGCACGGTGTCGATCTGGTGCACCATCCACTGGTCCGGGATGCCGGACGAATACGGCCAGAACAGGCGATACTCGAGGTATTTCCGGGGATCCCACGGTTCGTAGGGGAGATACGCCAGGAACCGCTTCCAATCGGTGTCCTGCTCCTTGATCGCGGCGACGAGCTGGGGGCGGCGCCACCGTCCCGGCTGGTTCACGTTCCAGGTCATCTCGGCCATGACGATGTCGCCGAACTTGCCGGAGCGGAGGAACTCGTTGGCGAGCTGGTAGTTCTTGGCGCTGCGGCGCTGCGTACCGATCTGCACGACGCGGTTCGACTGCTTGACGGCGTCGCGGATCGCCACGGCCATCTCCATGGTGTGCGCCAGCGGCTTCTCGATATAGGCGTCCTGCCCGGCGTGCATCGCCTCGACGCCGTGGTAGGCGTGCAGGAAGTCCGGGGTCGAGATCATCACCGCGTCGGTGGCCTTCGCGTCGTACATCTCCTCGTTGTTGCGGAACGGCCGCGGCTTGGCGCCGGTCACTTTCTCGATGCCGGCGATGCCTTCCTCCCGCCGCCGATTCCAGATGTCGGAGACGGCGACGATCTCGAAGTTGAGCTCCTTGCCGACCTTCCCGAACGCGGGGAGCAGGGCCTGGCGGAACCGGTCGGAGAAGCCGACGATCCCGACCCGCACGCGGTCGTTGGCGCCGAGGATCCGCGCGTACCGCGCCGCCGGCAGCGCGGCGGCGGCCACCTGCAGGAACTCGCGGCGGCGCATCTTCGTCTTCTTGGACATCTCCCCTCCTCGGGTCAAGAGTGTGGGCGCGCGCGGCCGGCGGCCGACAGCCCGGCGAGCGCACCGCGCATGTAGGCGAACGACTGCTTCATCCCCGGCAGCGGGTCGTCGGCGTCGATCTCGTACTCGAGGTTGGCATAGCCCCCGAACCCGATCGCCTCGAGCTGCTGGAAGATCTGCGGGATGGGGATGGCGCCCTCCCCGACGATGCATTGGCTGCCCTTGGCCGTGAGATCGCGCAGGTCCTTCAGGTGCAGGTCGAGCACTCGTGGGCCCGCGTCGGCGACCGCCCGGACGACGTCGGTGCCGGTGCGTACGGTGTGCCCGATGTCGATGCACAGCCCGATATGACGATCCATGTTCCGGATGTGCTTCAGGGCGTCGTAGGGGGACGGGAAGTTCTTGTCCTCGGGCCCGTGGTTGTGGATCGCCACTTTGATGTCGTACTGTTTGGCGAACCGCTCGATGCGCGGGAGCAGGGCCGGCGCGGCATGCACGGTGATGAGCGGCATGCCGGCGCCCTTGGCGTACGCGAAGTACTTCTCGACGTCCGCGTCGGTGTCGTGCTCGAAGGTGATCACACCGCCGCCCACGATCACGAGGCCGGCCGCCTCGATCCCCTGGCGCGCCGCCGCCAGCTCGGCGGGGGACAGCTCGAACGGCAGATGCACGGACTTGAGGTTGATGTAGCGCGCGCCCAGCGCTTGCACCATGGCGATGGCTTTGTCCCGCGGAAAGTTGCGCAGGGAGTAGCTCGCCACGCCGAGCTGTAGAGTCTCGCCCGAGTTCCCCCTCTCCCGGAGGGAGAGGGGGTCAGGGGGTGAGGACCCCATGGCGGAGTCGGGGACGAAGCGCGCGGTCCCGAGCGCGGCGCTCGCCACGCCCGCGACGCCGGCTGTCAGGAACGTCCGACGCGGCACCTTGCCGTCGGCCATGCTCAGTACCCGGGGTTCTGTGGGAAGGGAGTGGTGGTCCGGTCGATCTGAGTCTGCGGGATCGGCCGCAACACGTGATATGGCTGGATGCTGGTCTTGCCGGTTGCGTCTTGCCAGTTGTACGTCTTGACGCGCGACAGCAGGGTGTGGGTGCGCACCAGGTCGAACCACCGCATCGTCTCGCCCGCGAGCTCGCGGGCGCGCTCGTTCAAGACCTCGTCCAGAGTGAGCTGACCCACCGTCAGCTCCATCTCGGCCTCGTGCCCCGGGATGGCGGCACGCCGCCGCACGGCGTTGATGTAGGGGAGCCCCTCCGCCGGCCGGCCGTCGCGCATCAGCGCCTCGGCCGCGATCAAGTACGTCTCGGCCAGCCGGAAGAGCAGGTAGTCCCGCGAGCCGCGCGTGTCGTTGACGGCGAGCCGGAACGGATCCTCGAACTTGTTCAGAGACGGGAAAATCCTGCTGCTGTACGTCTTCGGCGTGTACACCCGGTACCGCCGGGGCACGGTGTCGTCGTTCGTGGTCGAGACGTATACCGCCGTGTCCCCCAGCTGAAACTTGAGCGCGCCGGTCGAGTCCCGCGGGATCGTCCCGATGTTGTTCGCGTACCACACACGCTTGAACTGGGCATCGTAGCGCCCGTCCTTGGTGCGGTCGTACAGGCTCAGGAAGAACCTGGTCGGCCGGAAGCGCTTGAAGGGGCGCCCGTTGGCGATGTCGCGCAGCATCCCGGGCAGCACGTCGTACTCCATGAGGAAGTAGAGGTGCCCGGTGTTGCCGGGGCCGGTAGTCAGCGGATCGCCGGTGTACTGCACCGACCAGATCACCTCGGCGTTGCGCTCGTTGTGGAAGTCGAACACGTCGGCGAACCGCGGCAGCAGCTGGTAGACGCCGGACTTGATCACGCGCTGCGCGTAGTCGGCGGCGTTGGCGAAATCCCCCGCCTGTCGCTTGGCGGCCTCGTCGGCGACGGAGTCGTCGGGGACACGCAGGCGCGTCAAGTACACTTTGGCGAGCAGGTGCTGGACGGCGCCCTTCGTGGCGCGCCCGTAGTCCTGCTGCACACTGGGCAGGTTGGCCTCGGCGTACTGCAGGTCGGGGATGATCACACCGTCGTACACACTGTCGACGGGGGAACGGTGTGCCTCCGTAGTGGGGTCCGTGATCTGGTGCACCGTGATGTGCAGGGGCCCGAACATCTGCACCAGGTAGAAATAGTACAGGGCCCGGAGGAACCGCAGCTCACCCACCCGCTTCGCCCTGACGCTCGAGTCCATCTGCACGATCGCCGCCTGGTCGAGCGCCGTGTTGGCGGTGTTGATCGCCCGGTAGAAGTCGTTCCAGGTGTTCGTGATGTAGTCGAGCGTCGGGTTCAGCTGCGTGGTGTAATCGTTGACGAACTTATAGCTGCCGTCGGCGCCCTTGTAGAAGATGTCCGTGCCGAATTCGGTCAGCGTGAACCCCCGCTCCTGCGCCCAGAAGCTGCGCAGCGGTTCGTACGTGGCGTTCACGAGCGCCTGAAATACCGCCTGGCTGCCGTACGCTCCTGGGGTCAACCCGGTGACGACATCTTCGTTCAGGTCCACGCAACCCGGGAGGCTGGTCACCAGCACCACAGCAAGTACGACGGTTCGCTTGGTCATCGTTCCTTCCTGTGGTTAAAGGCCCACGGTCACGCCCATCATCAGCGTCGAGTAGCTGGGCGTTCCGGCGTTGGTGGCGGACTCGGGGTCCAGGCCCTGAAAGTCGGTGAACAGCAGCGGATCGAGCGCCGTCATGTAGAACCGCAGCGAGCGGCCGCGGAACGGGCCGAGCCGCGCGCCGGGAACGGTATAGCCGAGCGTGATGCTGCGGATCCGGACGAAGGAGCCGTCCTCGAATCCCAGCGCGTTGTTGTTGTCTGGATGTTCCGAATCGAGATTCGGGCGAGGATCGGTGTTGCTGGGGTTGGTCGGCGTCCAGTAGTTGACGGCGAGATTGTTATATCGGCCGGCCAGCACGTTCTGGTCCCTGCGGAACGCGTCGTCCATCGTCTGGCCCCAGCGGGCGTGCGCCATGACCGTCAGGTCCAGACCCTTCCAATCGAGGCGGCTCGTGAGGCTCCCGGTCCACTTGGGGTACGGGCTACCCAGAATGACGCGATCGTTCGCGTCGATCTTGCCATCATTGTTCTGGTCGACGATGCGAATGTCCCCCGGCTTGCGACCGTAGCGCTTTATTTCCACGGAGTCGGCGATCTGCCAGATGCCGCCGAACTGGTAGTCGTAGTAGACCGAGATGGGCTGGCCGATGAACCACCTGTTCCCGACGTCGTCCTTGTTGGCGCCGAACAGGCTGACGATGCGGTTACGGTTCATCGACCAGTTGAGCTGCGTGCTCCAGGCGAGGTCGTGCCAATCCCGCAGGATTTGGGTGGAGAGGGCCACCTCGACGCCGCTGTTCCGGGTCGCCCCGACGTTCTGCAAAATGCTGGAACGGCCGTTGATGCCGGACAGCTGCCGGTTCATGAGAAGGTCGCTCGTCGACGCGCGATAGACGTCGACGGAGCCCGAGATGCGGCCACTCCGCGCGGTGAATTCGAGCCCGACATCTGTCTGGGTCGTCCGCTCCCACGACAACGTGCTGTTGACAAAGCTGCCCGGACGGTACCCGACCGCCGGCTGGTCGCCAAACGAGTAGATGGTCCGGGTGAGCGACCCCTCGGTCTGATAGGGATTGATCGCGGTGTTCCCCGTTCGCCCATGGCTGATCCGCAGCTTCAGGTCGGAAAAGAGCCCCGTCTGTTGGATGAAGCCTTCCTCGGAGAGGCGCCAGGCGATCGCGGCCGAGGGAAATACCTGACACTTGTGTCCCGGCGCCAAGCGCGAGGAGCAGTCGTCGCGGCTGGTGAGCGTGAGGAGGTAGCGGTCCTTGAGCGCGTAGTTGAGGCGCGCCATGAAGGAGGCCAGGGCCCACTGCGACACGTAGCTCGAGGGCGCGTCGACCCGCGCCGCCGCCCCCAGGTCGAAGTACTGGTCTTGCTCGTACGGCAGCCCGATCACGGACGTGACCTGATCTTCAGTCCGCTGCGTCTGGAGGCTGTACACGAGTGTAGCGTCGATGCGATGAGCCACGCCCAGGCTGCGCTTGTAGGTCAGGATGTTATCGAGCGTGTAGGCGAGCGTGCGCTGCTGCTCCAGGTTCGCGTTGGCGGGGCTGCCTTGCTGCGCCTGAGTTTGGGAGCCCCAGAACTGCCCGCGACGAAAGAACGTCAAGTCCGCCCCGAAGTTCACCCGCCAATTGAGCGCGGCGCTCAGGTTGTAATCGGCGAACAGGGTCCCGAACGCGCGCGCGCGGGCCCGGTCGTCCTTCTGGTTCGCGATGTCGGAGAGCGGGTTGACGCGCTGCCCGTCGGGCGTGGGCTTGAACAGCAGGTTGCCCGCGCTGTCGTAGGGCATCCCCAGAGGGTCATTCCCGAGTGCTTCACTGTACACGCCGTCGCCGCGGCCCAGGTGCTGGTCGCTCTGGATCACCGAGGTCGAGGTGCCGACGCGCAGACGGGCATTGGGGCGATGGTCGAAGTTGAACCGCACCGACCGACGCACGAAGTCCATCCCTTTGACGATGCCCCGCTGATTGAGCTGGCCCCCACTGAGCGCGAAGCGGGTCTTCTCGTCACCGCCTGTAACCCGCACCTCGTTGCTCAGCTGCGTCCCCGGATGCAGCACGAGGTCCTGCCAGTCCGTCCAGCGCCCGGCGGTGAGCGCCTGGAGGTCCTGGGGCCAGAAGAGAATCGAGTCGCCGTGCGCGCAGGCGGCGACGCTCGCGGGGCACTGGTACCCCGTGTTGCTGTTTCTCGCGGCGTCGCGCTTGAACTGGGCCCACTGCGGGCCGTTCATCATCGGCATGCGGCGCACCGCCTGCTGCGTCCCGGCATAGGTGTCGTACGTAACGCTCGTCTTCCCGGCCTTGCCCTGCTTCGTGGTGATGAGCACCACGCCGCTCGCGCCGCGCGCACCGTAGATCGCCGTGGCCGAGGCGTCCTTCAGGATCTCGATCGACTCGATGTCGTTCGGGTTCAAGTCGCCGATCCCGCCGGCCATCGGGATTCCGTCCAGCACGTAGAGCGGATCGTTGGACGCCGTGAGCGAGCGCGTGCCGCGGATGCGGATGCTGATGCCGTCCCCGGGGTTGTTGCCGCTGGTGACGATATCGACGCCGGGCACGCGCCCCTTGATCGCCTCGATGGCGTTCGCCTTGGGCACCGCGTGCACATCTTCGCCCGATACCGAGGCCACCGACCCGGTCACGTCTCTGCGGGCCTGCGTTCCGTAGCCCACCACCACGACTTCCGAGAGCGTGACGGCCAATGGTGTGAGCCGGAAGTCCGCCCTGGCGGTGTCCCCGGCGGCGACGACGACGTCCGTCATCTCCATCAGGGCGTGCCCGATGAGCCGCGCGCGCAAGCGGTACGTCCCCGGTGGCACCGACGCGATGGTGTAGCGGCCGTCGGTGGCGGCATCGGCGCCGAGCTCCGTGCCCGCCACCGTCACCCGGGTGCCCGGCAGCGGTGTGCCCGTCTCCTGGGCCGTGACGAGGCCGGCGATCGTCCCGGTCGTCGGCCCCTTCGTCGTGTTCTCGCGCCCGCCTCCGGCCTGACCTAAGGCTGTACACAGCGGCGACAGCGCAAGGAGCAGGGAGAGACCGAACAGCATGCAGGGTGAGGTGCGACCGGGAGATCCGGCCGCAGGCAAGGCGAGGGCGGGTTGGGGCAAGCAGGGATGCCCCAAAGCGGCTTGACGGCGACGCTTCGACATGGGACCCTCCGACGGCGTGGAACCCCAGGGCTTCCTCCGCAGGCCGCAAGGGTCGTGCCTTTTCCCGTGACTCGCGTCACGCGACGATTGTCCCGCGTACGAACTATTTGTTGGACATTCGTTGGCGAGCGAGGAAGGACGGCGCACAACGCGGGTCGCGGGCGTCGACCGTTGTCCACAGTATGTCGCGTGGACGCGACTGGTGCTGCGGCCGCTCAGCGCCCCGCGTGCTCCCGCAGGCTCACGGCGGCGCCCGTCCGGGCCGACCGATATAGAGCTTGGGCCAGCTCGACGCTGCGGCGGCCGTCGCGGCCGTCACACAGCAGTGCCGCGCCGGTGCGCAACGCGGAGACAAAGTTCTCGAGCACCCTGCGATGCCCCCGCGCGTCCGACACAACGGGCGACGTCGCGCTGGCGTTCGCCCCGCCCTCGTCCGGCGGAGGCGGCGCCCGCGGCGTCCGTAGCTCGACGCACACGACCTGGTCTCGCTCCACCACGATGGTTCCCTCCGACCCGGTGAGCTCGACGCGGCGCGGGAAGCCTGGGAACGCCGACGTGGCGACGTCGAAGGTGCCGATTGCGCCGCCCGCGAATTCCAGACACGCGACGGCCGTGTCCTCCGCCTCGATGGCGTGCAGTGCGGTGCGCGCGGTGGCATAGACACGCTCCACGTCGCCGAGCAGCCACAGCAATAGGTCGATCGAGTGAATCCCCTGGTTCATGAGCGCCCCGCCCCCGTCCAGGGCCCACGTTCCGCGCCACTCGGAGCGGGCGTAATATTCCGGCGGACGGTACCACTTGACGCGCGCGGACACGAGGATCGGCTTGCCGAGCGCTCCTGCCGCGACGAGCTGCTTGAGCCACTGGAGGTGAGGCGCGGCGCGGTCTTGAAAGATCACGCCCAGCGTCACCCGAGCGCGGTCACACTCGTCGATCAGGGCGTCGATGCGCTCGGTCGTGATGTCGAGCGGTTTCTCCACCAGCACGTGCAGGCCCCGCCGCGCGGCGGCGCGCGCGTGCTCGGCGTGCAGGCCCGATGGCGTGCCGACGATGACGGCATCCAGGGGACGGTGCGCGAGCATCTCCTCGAGGACCTGGAAGGCGGTCCCGCCGTACCGACGGGCCATGTGGCGCGCCTTCTCCGGATCGCGCGCCCAGTACGCCACCAGCTCGACGCCCGCCGTCTCGCGAGCCGCGCGGGCGTGCGTGTCGCTGATATTGCCCCCGCCCAGGATGCCGATGCGAACGGTCATGCGGCGCTCCCGCCGGACGCTGGCGCATGTCTTGCAACCGCCAATCGATGAGGGAGGGCGCGCGACCCCACCATGACGCAGACCTCGAACGACGCGCAACGCGGGATCGACCGGCGCGAGGCGCTGCGGCGGGCAGCCCTTGTGCTCGGCGGCGCGCTCTCTACGTCCACCATCGCCGGCGTGCTCGCGGGGTGTGAGGCGCGCCGCACGCCGGACGGCGCGTGGACGCCCCGTGCGCTCACCGTGGACCAGCTGGATCTCGTCGCGACCATCGCCGAGCACATTCTTCCCGAGACCGATACGCCCGGCGCCCGCGCCGTGGGCGTGCACCGCTTCATCGACGCCATGCTCGCGGACTCCTCGCCGGACGAGGAGCGACGGCGTTTTCTGGCCGGCCTCGCGGACGTAGACGCCCGGGCGCAGCGCAGCCACGGGCGTGGCTTTCTGCGGTGCGCGACGCACGAGCAACGCTCGCAGCTCGATCAACTCGATCGCGAGGCGTTCGCCGCCGCGCTCGACCGCGCCGCGACGCCGTTCTTCCGTGCGATGAAGGAGCTGACGCTCGTCGGGTACTACACGTCCGAGGCCGGTGCCGTACGCGAGCTGCGCCACGCCCCGGTCCCCGGCCGTTTCGAGGGGTGCGTCCCGCTCGATCAGATCGGCCGGGCGTGGGCTGTGTGATCGAACCGTACGACGCCATCGTCGTGGGCTCCGGTATCACGGGTGGCTGGGCCGCCAAGGAGCTCTGCGAAAAGGGGCTGCGGACGCTCGTGCTCGAGCGCGGCCGCCACGTGGAGCACGGCAAGGACTACGTCACCGAGTGGTGGCAGCCCTGGCAGCTCGCCCACCGCGGCCGGGGCGAAGAGCGGCTGTACGAGCGCGACTACCCGATCCAGAGCAAGAACTACGCCTTTGGCGAGGCGACGCGGCACTTCTTCGTGAACGATCGAGAGCACCCGTACGTCACTCCCGACGCCAAGCCGTTCCGCTGGATCCGAGGCTATCAGCTCGGCGGGCGCAGCCTGATTTGGGGCCGGGCGTGCTGGCGGTGGAGCGACCTCGATTTCACCGCCAACCTGCGCGACGGCCACGGCGTCGACTGGCCGATCCGGTACAAGGATCTGGCGCCTTGGTACGACTACGTCGAGCGGTTCGTGGGCGTGAGCGGTGAGCGGTTAGGCCTCGGGCACCTACCGGACGGCGAATTCCTGCCGCCGTGGGATCTGACGTGCGCCGAGCGCGTCGTCCAACGGGGGATCGAGCGCGCGTTTCGCGGGCGGCACCTGACGATTACGCGCGTCGCGAACCTGACCCGGGCGCACAACGGCCGCGGCCCCTGCCAGGCGCGCAACCAGTGCGCGCGCGGCTGCAGCTTCGGGGGTTACTTCTCGAGCCTCAGCGCGACGCTCCCCGCGGCCCGCAACACCGGGCGGCTGACGCTCGTCACCGACGCGATCGTCCACAGCGTCATCTATGACGAGCGGACGGACCGCGCCGCGGGCGTGCGCGTGATCGACGCGCACACCAAGGCCGCGCGCGAGTACTTCGGGCGGCTCATCTTCCTGTGCGCCTCGACGCTCGGCACCGCGCAGATCCTGTTGAGCTCGCGCAGCGCGCGCTTCCCGACCGGGCTGGCCAACTCGAGCGGCGAGCTGGGCCACAACCTGATGGACCACATCTCCAAGGCGGGCGCGCACGGGACCGTCCCCGGCTTGGAGGACAAATACGTGTACGGGCGGCGGCCCACGGGGAGCTACATCCCGCGCTTTCGCAACCTCGGCACGCCGGGGGAGGCGAAGGTCGGGTTCCTGCGCGGCTATGGGATTCAGGCGGGCTCGGGGCGGCAGGGGTGGGGCCGCGGCGCGGACGCCCCCGGCCTGGGTGTCGAGTTGAAGCAGCGGCTGCGCGAGCCGGGGCCGTGGGGCATGACGCTGCAAGGGTACGGGGAGTGCCTGCCGCGCCACGAGAACTACGTCGACCTGGACCCGGAGCGGACGGACCAATGGGGGATCCCCTTGCCGCGCGTGCATTGCGCCTGGAGTGAGAACGAGCGCGCGATCCGGGAAGACGTCAAGGCGCAGTCGGCCGAAATGCTCGAGGCCGCCGGGTGCACCAGCGTCGAGACGTACGACGAAGACGGCCCGCCGGGGTTCAGCGTGCACGAGATGGGAACGGCGCGCATGGGTCGGGACCCGCGCACGTCGGTCTTGAACGCGCACAACCAGTCGCACGACGTGCCGAACCTGTTCGTCACCGACGGCGCCTGCATGGCCAGCTCGTCGTGCGTGAACCCGTCGCTCACCTATATGGCGCTCACGGCGCGGGCCGTGGACTTCGCGGTGAGCGAGCTCAGGCGTCGCAACCTGTGAGTGCGCCCGCTGCGCCCCGCGCCGCGCAGATCCAGGTGGCGGCGACGTCGTTCCTGGCGCTGTTCGCGATCGTGGGGATCGCGCTGTATGGGCTCCCGTTCTTCTACGACTTCATGGTGCGGGAATTCGGGTGGTCGCGCGCCCAGGTCACGTCCGGGAACGCGATCTCGAAGCTCCTGGTCGGTCCACTGTTCGGCTTCCTCGCCGGCTGGCTGGTGGACCGGTTCGGCCCGCGCCGCCTGATGATCGCCGGCATCCTGATGGCGGGCATCGCCCTCGTCGGGCTCGGTGCGATCCGCACGCTCGCGGGGTTTTACTTCTTTTATCTCTTCAACGCGCTCGGGAACTTCTGCGGCGGCCCGCTGCCGAACCAGGTGCTCTTGTCCCGCTGGTTCACGGCGGCGCGCGGCCGCGCGATGGGCGTCGCGTACTTAGGCATCGGGATCGGCGGCGCGATCGTGCCGTTTCTGGCGCTGTGGCTCACGCAGGAGGTTGGGTGGCGCGGTGCGCTGCAAGGGCTCGGTCTGCTGATCGTCTTGGCGGCCCTGCCGCTCGCGCTGGTCGTCCGGGAGGCGCCGCCCGCGCCGGCAGGCGCACCGAGCCCCGAACCCCGGGCCCCCAGCCCCGCCTCCATCCGCACAGTCGTTCGCTCCCCGGCCTTCTATCTCCTCCTCGCCGGCAGCATGTGCTCGATCGCCGCGGTGGGCGGCACGAATCAGCACCTGAAGCTCTTCCTGAGCCTGGACCACGGCTACTCCCAAGGGGCCGCGGCGCAGATCGCGTCGCTGGTGCTGGTGTCGAGCCTCGCGGGTCGTCTGGGGATGGGATGGCTGGCGGACCGGATCCCCAAGAAGTACGTGATGCTGTTGATCTACCTGCTCGTCGCTGCGTCGATCCCGCTGCTCTTCCTGACGGAGCTGCGCGGCGCGATCTACCTCTTCGCCGTGGTCTTCGGCATCGGGCTGGGCGGCGAGTACATGGTGATTCCGCTCATGGCCGCCGAACTGTTCGGCGTGCCGGTGCTGGGGCGCGCGATGGGCGTCGTCCTCACGGGCGACGGCGTCGCGGAAGCGCTCGCGCCGGTGCTGGTCGGACGGATGCACGACGTCACCGGGAGCTACGCCACCGGTTTCGCGGCCGTGATCGGCTTCGCGATCGCGGGCGCGATCGCGGTGGCGTTCCTGCCGCGGTCCGTTGCCCCTGAGCCCGCCTTTGTAGGGGCGCAGCATGCTGCGCCCCTACACGCGCCCCCACGGGCGGGCTGATGACCACGCGACCGATCGGCATCGTCATGAACGGCGTGACGGGACGCATGGGCCTGAATCAGCACCTGATTCGGTCCATCGTCGCCATCCGGCAGCAGGGCGGGGTGCCGTTGCCCGACGGCGGGCGGGTGGTCCCGGACCCGATCCTGGTAGGAAGGAACGAGGCGAAGCTCTGGGACGTCGCCCGCGCGCACGGTATCGAGCGCGTCTCGATCGATCTGGATGCGTGCCTCGCGAACCCGGCGGATTCGGTCTACTTCGATGCAACGTTGACGAGCTTGCGCGCCGACAACGTGCGGCGGGCGATCGCTGCCGGGAAGCACGTCTACTGCGAAAAGCCGCTGGCGGGCACGCTCGCCGAGGCGCTCGATCTGGCGCGTCGGGCCGAGCAGCGCGGCGTGAAGCATGGTGTGGTGCAGGACAAGCTCTTCCTCCCCGGCGTCCGCAAGCTCAAGCGGCTGGTCGACCGCGGCTTCTTCGGCCGCATCCTGAGCGTGCGCGGCGAGTTCGGCTACTGGGTGTTCGAGGGGGACGACCCGCCGGCGCAGCGCCCGTCGTGGAACTACCGCACGGAGGATGGCGGCGGGATCGTCGTCGACATGTTCGCCCATTGGCGCTATCTGCTGGACCACACCTTCGGCGCGGTCAAGGCCGTGCAATGCACCGCCACCACGCACATCCCCGAGCGCGTGGACGAGCGCGGCCGGCGCTACGCGGCGACGGCGGACGACGCCGCGTACGCCACGTTCGTGCTGGCCGGTCCCGACGGCGACATCGTCGCGCAGTTCAACTCCTCGTGGGCCGTGCGGGTCTACCGTGACGACCTGTTGCAGGTCCAGGTGGACGGCACGGCGGGGAGTGCGGTCGCCGGCCTACGGGAGTGCCGGACGCAGCGCCGCAGCCAGACACCGCGGGCGGTATGGACCCCCGACGTGCCAAGCGCCGTCGACTACTACGCGCAGTGGCAGGACGTTCCCGACGAGGGATGGCTCGACAACGCCTTCAAGGTCGAGTGGGAAATGTTCCTGCGTCACGTGGCGGCGGACGAGCCGTTCCCCCACGACTTCTGCGAAGGCGCGAAGGGCGCACAGCTCGCGGAGTTGGCGCTCCAGTCGTGGCGCGAGCGTCGGTGGATCGACGTTCCGGACCTCGCGCCGGGGCGTGAGGTCGGAGGCTGAGGCATGCCGCCGGTCATCCGCCTCCCACGCCTCGACGGTGCGCTCGAGCCGTACACGATGCGGCAAGCCGTTGCCTGGAGCGCGCCGGCGGGACCGATCCGCAGTCGCATCGCCTACGCCGCGGCGCACGTCGTGAGCGACCCGCACGCCACCTGCGATCCGCTGTCGGACGCCCGGCTCGACTGGGATGCCACGCTCGGGTACCGCCGCTATCTCTGGTCGCTCGGCCTGGCCGTCGCCGAGGCGATGGACACGGCGCAGCGCGGCATGGGACTCGGCTGGCCGGCGGCGCGTGACTTGATCCGGCGCTCCCTGGCGGAGGCGCGGGCGACGGGCGGGATGATCGCGTGCGGCGCCGGCACCGACCAGTTGACGCCGGGCGAGCGCGTGACCTTGGACGACGTCGAGCAGGCGTACGAGGAGCAGGTCGGCTACGTCGAGCGGCATGGCGGCCGGGTCATCCTGATGGCGAGCCGGGCGCTGGCGCGCGCGGCGCGCTCCCCCGACGACTATCGACGGGTGTACGGGACCATCCTGCGGCAGGTGAGCCGACCCGTCATACTGCACTGGCTCGGCGACATGTTCGACCCCGAGCTCGCCGGCTACTGGGGGACGCGGGACTTGGACCAGGCCATGCACGCGTGCCTCGGGATCATCCGCGAGCATCGTACCCAGATCGACGGGATCAAGATCTCGCTCCTGGACGCGGAGCGCGAAGTCGAGATGCGCGCGCTTCTGCCCGAGGGCGTGCGCATGTACACGGGCGACGACTTTAACTACGACCGGCTGATCCTGGGGGACGGGCAGCGACACAGCGACGCGCTGCTGGGGATCTTCGACGCGATCGCGCCGGCCGCGTCGGCTGCGCTGCAGGCATTGGACCGGGGCGACGCGGCCGGTTACCGCCGGGCGCTGGCGCCCACAGTGGCGCTGTCGCGTCACATCTTCCAGCCGCCCACGCACGCGTACAAGACAGGGATCGTGTTTCTGGCGTACCTGAACGGCCACCAGCGGCACTTTCGGATGATCGGCGCAGCGGAGACCGGGCGTTCGGTGCTACATCTCGCCGAGCTGTTTCGGCTCGCCGATTGCGCCGGGCTGCTGCTCGATCCGGAGCGCGCGGCGGAGCGGATGCGGCCGGTGCTGGCCATGGCAGGGGTGGAGTGACGCCTCCGGGAGGTCTGACCCCGGGGCCCCCAGCGATCGCCCGGCTCAGCTTCAACCAGATCACCGCCGAGCGGGCGAGTCTCGCGGAGGCCGTCGACGCCTGCGCCCGCCACGGCGTGCCGTACATCGCCGTGTGGCGGAACAAGCTCGCGGAAACAGGACTCGATCGCGCGGTGCGCCTGGTGCGCGATGCCGGGCTGCGCGTGTCGAGCGTGTGTCGCGGAGGGATGTTTCCGGCGGCGAGCCCCGCGGAGCGGGAGGCGCGGATCGAGGACAATCGGCGGGCGGTGGACGAAGCGGCGGCGCTGGGTGCGGAGGTCCTCGTCCTAGTATGCGGGGCGGCGCCCGACCGAGACATCGCGGCGGCGCGCCGCATGGTCGCGGACGGCATCGCCCAGCTCGCCCCTTACGCGGCCGAGCGCCGCGTGCGGCTCGGGATCGAGCCGATGCATCCCGCGTTCGCGGCCGAGCGCTCTTGCATCACGACGCTCGCCGAGGGGCGCTGCCTGGCGCAGCGGTTCGACCCCGCGACCGTCGGCGTCGTGGCTGACGTCTATCACATCTGGTGGGACCCCGACCTCTACGAGGAGCTCGCCCGGGCCGCCGGGCGGCTCATCGGGTTCCACGTCTCCGACTGGCTGGTCCCAGCGCAAGAGGTGCTGATGAACCGTGGGATGATGGGCGACGGCGTGATCGAGCTGCGACGCATCCGCGGTGCAATCGAGCGCGCCGGCTATGTGGGCCCGATCGAGGTCGAGATCTTCAACGAGGTGGTGTGGAACACGCCGCTCGACACGCTGATGCCGCGGGTGAAGGAGCGATACCTCTCGTGCGTGTAGCGCCGGTCTGATGGCTGGTAGACGAGACTTTCTCCGCCGCTTGGCCGTGCTGGCGGCACCCCCGGGGTCGTGGCGCATTGTAGGGGCGCAGCATGCTGCGCCCCTACGGATAACGGGCGTGTCCCCGGAGCCAACCGATCGCCAGTATTGGCTCGACGTGCTGACGCGCCTGGCGCAGCCGGTGCTGACGAACCTCGCGGAAGGACGGCTGCGCCAGCGGATGCCGGTGGAAATCGCGCCCGCCGGCAAGCCGGAGCGCGGTGAGTACACGCATCTCGAGGCCGTGGGGCGGCTCTTCACGGGGATCGCGCCGTGGCTGGAGCTGGGCAGCGACCCGTCGCCCGAGGGCGAGCAGCGGCGGCAGTACGCCGACCTGGCGCGGCGCGGCCTCCGTGCGGCAACCGACCCGCGCTCTCCCGACTTTCTGAACTTCGCCCGCGGCCGGCAGCCGCTCGTCGACGCGGCGTTCCTGGCGCACGCGATCGTTCGCGCGCCGCGCGAGCTGTGGCAACGGCTCGATGGTGAGACGCAGCGCAATGTGGTCGCCGCGCTCAACTCGACGCATGGCATCCGGCCGTCGCTCTCCAACTGGCTGATGTTCAGCGCGATGATCGAAGCCGCGCTGAGCATGATGGGGGAGGAGTGGGACCGCACGCGCGTGGACTATGCCCTCACCCAGCACGAGCAGTGGTACAAGGGGGACGGGGTGTACGGGGACGGGCCGACGTTTCACTGGGACTACTACAACAGCTTCGTGATCCAGCCGATGCTGCTCGACGTGCTCCGCCTGGTTGGGCCCACGACCCCGGCGTGGCAGAGACTCATCGACCCGGTGCTGCAGCGAGCGCGCCGCTATGCCGCCATTCAGGAGCGCATGATCTCGCCCGAAGGCACGTTCCCACCGATCGGTCGCTCCCTCGCCTACCGCTTCGGGGCGTTCCAGCTGCTCGGCCAGATGGCGTTGCGGCGCCAGTTGCCCGAGGGCGTGACTCCGGCGCAGGTGCGCAGCGGATTGACGGCGGTGATACACCGGATGATCGAGGCGCCCGGCACGTTCGACGCCCAGGGGTGGCTCACCATCGGCTTCTGCGGGCACCAGCCGAGCATCGGCGAAGGCTACATCTCGACCGGGAGCGCATACCTCTGCGCGGCCGGCCTGCTCCCGCTCGGACTGCCTGCGACGGACGAGTTCTGGACGGCTGCCCCCGCGGACTGGACGGCCCGGAAGGCCTGGCGTGGCGAGAATGTGACCCCGGACCACGCGATCTGACCCATGATCCTGTGTCTCACGCTCCTCACGCTGCAGACGCCTGCGGCACGCGCGGCTCCCGTGGCCCGGGTCGATTGGCCCGTGTTTCTCGCGCGCCACGATCTGGTGTGGGACCGTCTCCCCACGCGATGGGGCGAGAGCGCGTTCATCGGCAACGGGCGCCTCGGTGCCACGATCGACGCGCCAGGAGGGGTGCTCGGCTGGACCATCAACCGCACGGACTTCGTGCACGACCAATCACGGTTCCCGATCGGGCGCGTTGTGGTGAAGACGACCGGAACGGTGCAGAGGGGCGACGCGCGCTTGACGCTGTGGGACGCCGAGGCGAGCGGGACGGTCACCACGGACCGGGGCGAGGTGCGCTGGCGCAGCTTCACCACGGCTCAGCCGTCGGTGATCGTCCTGGTGCTCGAGGCACGGGGCGGCGAGCGCGGGGGCGACGTGGACCTGGACTGGGCGCCGGCCGAGGCTCGGCCGCCGCGCAAGGTGGCCCGCAAGGAAGCCTTCGCACCGGAGGACCTGCACCCGCCGCCGACCGTCACTCGCTCGCCGACGGGCCTCACGAGCGTGCAGACGTTCATCGGCGGTGGTGCCCACGCCGAGTCGATCAGGCGAACCAGCGGGGGGGTGTTCTACATCAGCATCGGTCAGGGCCGCACCGACCGCGAAGCGCTCGCCGAGGCTCGCGCGGCGACGAGCGAGGCGGCCCGGCTGGGAGTCGCGAGACTGACTGCGGCGCACCGCAAGTGGTGGCACGCCTACTATCCGGCGAGCTTCCTCACGTTCCCGGACGCCCGCCTCGAGGCGTACTACTGGATTCAGATCTACAAGCTCGGCTCCGCGATGCGACCGGATGGGCCGATCCTGGACCTGAACGGTCCCTGGTTCAACGCCACGCCGTGGCCCGCCATCTGGTGGAATCTCAACATCCAGCTCACCTACTCGCCGTTGTTCCGCGCGAATCGGCTTGACCTCGCCGAATCGCTGTTCCGCCATCTCGATCGGAATCGGCAAGCCCTCATCGACAACGTCCCCGAGCGGCTGCGCGACGCGGCGGCGGCGATCGGTCGCAGTTCGGGCCCCGACCTGGTCCGACCCGTCGACCTGGCCACGGCGCAGAGCGACGCCGCCCACGAGATGGGGGACCTGCCGTGGACTCTGTACTACTACTGGCTCCATTACCGCTACCAGATGGACGATCGCCTACTCCGCGAGCGCGTCTATCCGCTGCTCAAACTGGCGATCGGGAATTACCTCGCGTACGTCGAGCGCGGCGACGATGGGCGCTGGCATCTGCCGCCGACGCACTCACCCGAGCTGGCCACGGTGTCGGACGCGAATTACGATCTCGCGCTGCTCAAGTGGGGACTCGAGACATTGATCGCCAGCGCCGAGCGCTTCGGGCCCGCCGAACCGCTGCTGCCTCGCTGGCGCGATGTGCTCGCCAACCTCGCGCCGTTTCCCACGGACTCCGCGGGGCTGATGGTCGGGCGTGGCCGGCCGTGGCAGCAATCGCACCGCCACTACTCGCACCTGCTGGCGATCTACCCGCTGCGCCTCATCACGCCCGACCGTCCCGATGAGCGGGCACTGATCGAGACATCGCTTGCAACCTGGGAGCGCGACATCTCGCTGTTCCGCGGCTACTCGTTCACGGGCGGCGCGGCGATGCACGCGCTGCTCGGCCACGGCGACGTCGCCGTGACGCGTCTGAACCAGTATCTCGATGCGCCACGCTACATGGAGCCGAACACCTTCTACGCGGAGGCGGGTCCTGTCATCGAGACGCCGCTCTCGGCCGCCGCGTCGATTCAGGAGCTGTTCTTACAGGATTGGGGCGGTGCGCTGCGCGTCTTCCCTGCGGTCCCGGGCGCGTGGTTAGACGCCGCCTTCGACCGGCTGCGGGCGGACGGGGCGTTTCTCGTCAGCGCGGTGCGGCGCGGCGGCCGGACCGCGTGGGTTCGCATCGAGAGTCTCGCGGGTCAGCCGTGCCGGCTCGTCGTGGCCGATTGGGATGCTGCGGTGGTGCGCGCCCACGCGGGTCCGGGTCCGGCTCCGCAGCTGACGAAGCGGACCGCGGGCGAGTTCGTCATCGACCTGCGCAAGGGCGCATCGGTGGTGCTCGCGCCCGACGTCAGGACATCGCTACCCGACGTCAGCCCTGTCCCGCTGCCGCCATCCGATCACAACCCGTGGCCGGCGCTCAGGGCGGACAGCAGCGCCGCGCGGTAATCGCCGACCCTCAGCCCACTTCCGGAGCGGCGTAGACCGGCGCCGCGACGAGCGCGATGGCCCCGCGCAGACGGGGCAAGCTCCCCGCCGGTTCAGGGACCACCGGCGTACCCGCGGCCTCGCGGGTGAGTGCCCGTCTCGCGATTTCGGCCCGGATGGCGGGCTCGACGAGATCCCAGGCGCCGGTGATCTCGCCGCCGATGACGATCTGCGCGGGATTGAGCGCGTTGACGATCGCCGCGAGGCCGAGCCCGAGATAACGGCCCGTTTCCGTCAGTGCGGCGCGGGCCCGCTCATCGCCGGCGCCGGCGCGGACGATGACGTCATCCATGGTGATGCCGTCTTGTGGGAACAGCGGCGGGGCGACGGCAGGCGATTGCTCGTGCCCGACGTAGCGCGCGACCGTGGCGAGGTTCGAAGTGTGGGCCTCGAGACAGCCCTGCGCTCCGCACACGCAGCGCGGGCCGTCGGGGCCGATGGGGATGTGCCCGAACTCGCCCGCCGTGTGACCGTGACCCCGAACCAGCTCACCGTTCACCACCACCCCTGTGCCCACGCCGTCCGACACCGTCACATAGACGAAATCGCGGACCCCGTTCCCCCCCTCTCCCGGGCCGAGCCAGATGTGCGCGAGCGCGCAGGCCGCCCCGGAATTCTCGACGTGCACCGGCAGCCCGGTGCGCTCCGCCAGGCCGCTGCGGATCTGCACGTCGCGCCAGCCTAGCTGGGGGGCGTTCAGCACCCGACCGCGCCGGTCTACCATCCCGGGGACGACCATCCCAATCCCCTCGCAGTGTCCCCCCGTCGCCCGGGTTCGGAGCAGGCGGCGAACCCGGATCGCGAGTTCGTCCAGGAGCTGGTCCGGGTTGAAGATGGTCGCAAAGCTCTCGAGCGCCATCTCGTTCCCGCCGAAGTCCGAGAGCAACACATACGTCCGGCTGAAACGGATGTCGATCGCCACGACAAGCCGATCCCGGGTCCGCACGTGCAGCATCTTCGGCCTGCGACCCCGTGGGACATCGGCGAGCGCGCCCTCGTAGACCGCGCCTTCTGCCAGCAGCTCCTTGACCAGAGTGGTCACCATGCCACGTCCCACCGCCATGCGGCGGGCGAGATCGGCCCGCGAGATCGGCTGCAGCTCGCGCACGAGATTCAGCAGAATCAGCCGGTTGATCTGTCGGGACGTGGAGCGTGTGGCGCGGCTGAAGTCCCGCGTGTTGATCGTTCTCACGATGGTCTGGCTCGGCTCCGGGTCGCGGTGTGGCGTTCTTGCCCCACCTTGGCGCGCACCTTGCGCACGCATCGGGGGTGCCGCCGGGACTTTAGTTCGATCGACGAACAAGAGAGGTAAGCGCGTGCGTTGGACAGGAACGGGTTGCCCGTAGCGAACTGTCGGCGCCGCTGAGCGCGTCGTCCTCCGCTCACCATCGCGCGCACGCCGCATCTGTTGTGGCCGCGCCTCGGACCCATTCGGAGCGTTGCGCATGAGAACAATTCGTGTCTGTCTGATCGGCTGCGCCGCGTTGCTCGCGGCGGCCGGGGGCGCCACGGCCCAGGATTCCAGCGGCGCGATCGCGGGCGTGGTGCGGGCGCGCGATACGGGGACCCCGGTGGCCCGTGTCGGCGTCAGCGTGGTCGGGACGCGCCTCACCGCTGAGTCCGACGGGGAGGGCCGGTATACCATTTCCGCCGTGCCGCCGGGGACCTACCACCTCCGGGCTCGGCTCCTGGGTTATGCCGCCGGAGACACGACGATCGTCGTGCAGGTCGGGCAACGGGTCAGCGCCGACTTCCGGCTCCAACCGAGCGCGATCGAGTTGAACCCGGTGGTGGCCGTGGGCTACGGCACGCAGCGGAAAGCGGACCTGACGGGCTCGGTCTCCTCGGTCACCGGGCCGGAAATCGCGACGAATCCGGTAGACCGGGCCGACCAAGCCCTCGCCGGTCGGGTGCCCGGGATGCAGGTGCAGACCACGAACGCACAGCCCGGCTCAGAGCTGCGCATCCGACTGCGCGGGGGGAATTCGCTGTCGGGGGACAACTCGCCGCTCGTCGTGATCGACGGCGTCATCGGCGCGGACTTGAGCCTGATCAATCCGAGTGACATCGAGACGTTCGACGTCCTGAAGGACGCCTCGGCCACGGCAATCTACGGCGCACGCGGGGCCAACGGCGTCATCCTCGTGACGACCAAGCGGGGTCAGGGACCGTTCCACTTCGACTACTCCACGTACATCGGCGCGCAGGACGTGAGCAAGCACATCGCCGTCCTCAACGCCGATCAGTTCGCGCTGCTGTACATGCGCAACCCGAACCACGACAAGAGCGTCAAGCTGGACACGCTGACCCACCTATCGACCACGGACTGGCAGGACGTGGTCTATCGATCCGCCCCGATTCAAAACCACCAGATCCAAGTCAGCGGCTCGAGCGGCGCCAGCAGCCTGTTGCTCTCCGCCAACTGGTTCGACCAGCAGGGGGTGTTGCTCGGCTCCGACCTCACGCGCGGGTCGTTGCGCTTCAACCTCGACCAGGGCCTGGGCGCGCGATTTCGGCTGGGAACGCGTGTGACCTACACGCGTACGGTAGGGAGCCAGGCTCGGGTCAACAGCGGGTATGGCTCGGGTGGCGGACCCGTGACGATGCAGGCACTCCGCTTCGCGCCCACGATCCCGGTGCGCGATTCCACCGGCAACTTCAGCGGCCCGCTCCTGCCCAGCGCGAACGACAACCCGATGGCGATCATTGAGCTGCGCCAGGACAACACCACCACCGGGTACGGGATCGGGACCCTGTTCGGGGAATACGACCCGCTGCCGGGCCTCACCTTGCGAACCAGCCTGTCGTACACCTCCAGCGATGTCCTCGAGCAGCAGTACGTCTCCCGCAAGCTGCAGGCCTCCCTGAACCTGGGGCAGGCGAACATCGACGACAACACCGCTACCACGTGGTTGGTCGAGAACACGGCGACGTTGCATCGCGCGCTGGGGAGGCAGCACGACCTCACGCTGCTGGGCGGCTTCACGGCGCAACAGACGGACAACGGGGCGAACAGCGCGCAAGGTGTCGGCTTCACGAGCGACTTGCTGGGCTACCGGCGGTTGAACCTCGCGGACCAGGTGACCGGGAGCTCGAACGCGACGCGCCAACGGGTGCTCTCGTACCTCGGTCGCGTGAACTACAGCCTGGCGGGAAAGTACCTGGTGACGGGCACGGTCCGGGCCGACGGCTCCTCCAAGTTCGCGGCGAACAACAAGTGGGCGGTCTTCCCCTCTGCCGCGGTGGCGTGGCGCCTCAGCGACGAGCCGTTCCTGCGCCGGCTCATCCCCGCCGTGAGCGAGCTGAAGCTGCGCCTGAGCGCGGGTAGCACCGGGAGCAACGCCATCCCGACGTACCAGTCCCTGGCCGCGTGGAACGTGGGTGCGCCCTATGCGATCGGCCCGACGGCGTTCTTCAACGGCGCCACCCTCAGCCGCATCACCAACCCCAACCTGCGTTGGGAAACGACGGTTCAATACGACGCGGGCGTGGACCTCGGCCTGTTCGGCAACCAGCTGACCGTCACGGCCGACGCGTACGACAAGACGACCAAGGACCTGCTGTACGCGAAGCAGGTGCCGTACCTCCTGGGGTTCGCGAGCTACGTCACCAACATCGGGAGAGTGCGGAACCGCGGCCTGGAGCTCGCGGTCGACACACGTTCCGCCAGCCGTGGTCTCGAGGTGCGCCTGGGCGGCAATGTGTCGCTCAATCGCAGCAAAGTGCTCGATCTGGGAGGAGACCGGCAGTTCTTCCTCACGGGGTCGAACACCTCACTCCCGAGGTGGGAGAACGACGTGATCGTGCAGGTGGGTCAGCCCCTCGGCAATTTTTACGGCTACGTGTGGGACGGAATCTTCCAGAGCTCGGCCGAGGCTGCCGCCAGCGGCCAGGCGGGCGCGGTCGTCGGAGGCGACAAGTTGAGAGACGTGAACGGCGACCGAAAGATCGACAGCAACGACCAAACCATCCTCGGCAATGCACAGCCGCGCTATCTGTTCGGCCTTACCGGCTCCGTAACCTACGATCGATTCTCGCTCAGCGTCCTGGTGCGCGGGGCCCTCGACTTCCAGGTGGTCAACGTGAGCCGCGCGGGGATGGAAACGCCCGGTGGCTCGAGCAACATGCTCACGTCGGTGCTGGGCTACTGGACGACGACCAACCCGAGTAACTCGATGACGGCGCTCAACGTCTCGCCGTTCGACGGATTGACCTCGCGCTGGGTCGAGGACGGCTCGTTCGTCCGCCTCCAGAACGTCACCGTGCAATGGGACGTGCCGGAGCGGCTCGGCGCGCGCGTGGGGGTGCGGCGGCTCCGCCTCTACCTGAGCGGGCAAAACCTCCTCACCGCCAGCCGCTACTCGTGGTACGACCCCGAGGTGAGCTCACGCGGGACGAGCGACCTCACGCTCGGTTGGGACGACTCCAACTATCCCGGCACGAAGACCGTCACCGTCGGCGCCAGCGTCGGCTTCTAGGAGGGCGCATGATCCTTAGGACACTCTCGCTCGCTGTGATCGCCCTGACGCTCGGAGGCTGCCGCGGCTGGCTCGTGGAGGAGCCCCAGAGCTTTTTCACGCCGGACGATTTTCCCACCACCGAGGCCGACCTGAAGATCGCCCTTGGCGGGATCGACGACTGGTACACGGGCGGCCAGAGTCAGGCGTACTTCCACCGTGGCTGGCCGATGATCACCGAGGTGCCGTCGGACCAGACCGTGGCGCAAAGCGCGAGCGACTCGCGCTACGCTCAGGACAGCTACACCCTGAACGCCTCGAACGAATGGCTGTGGCGCGTCTGGCGACAGATCTACGGCGCCATCAACCAGGCGAACGTGCTCATCGCGCGCATCCCCCAGATGGATCAGGTGTCGCAGAGCGTGAGGGACCGCTACCTGGGCGCCGTCAAATTCCATCGCGCGTTCAACCACTTCAACGCGGTGCGGGTCTGGGGCAGCGTCCCCCTGATGATGCGGCCGACCGCGGAGTTCGCCACGGCCACGCAGATCACCCGGGCGCCGACCGCGGAGATCTACGATTCGATCGCGCGGGATCTCGCGGACGCGGCCACCCTGCTGCCCCTCCGCTGGCCCGACTCGTCGACCCCGGATGACGGCCGGCCCACCCGCGGCGCCGCGACTGCGATGCTGGCGGACGTCTACCTGAACATGTCGGGGGCCATCGTCCAGCAGAACCACTGGGCGGAGGCCGCCGCCGCGGCCAAGGCGGTGATCGACAGCAAGGCGTACACCCTCGTCCCCAACTTTGCCGACCTGTGGCTGATCAAGAACAAGAACGGCCCCGAGCACATCTACTCGATCCAGTTCGGCGGGCTCAAACGCAACCTCTTCACGAGCCAGTCGCGGCCCTCAGGAATCGGGGTGGAGTCGGGCATCAACTACTGGTACTCGACCCCCGACTTCATGGCCACGTTCTCCGACTCCGACGCGCGCAAGAAGACCACCTTCCTCACGCAGGTGACGGTCGGCACCACGACATACCGGTACGACACGCTACCCGGTTTCTTCGGCGACAAGCGGCCGCGCTTTCCGAAACCGATGCCGTACTACGGCAAGTTCTACGACGCCAACGGCTCGATCGCCAACAACAATGGGCGCACCGACCTGAACTGGCCGATCTATCGCTACGCCGACGTGCTGCTGATGTTCGCCGAGGCGGAGAACGAGGCCAACGGGCCGACGCCCGACGCGTACGGCGCGATCAATCAGGTGCGGGCTCGTGCCAAGCTGGCGCCGCTGGCCGGTCTGAGTCAGGACCAGTTCCGGGATTCGGTGCACCGGGAGCGCAGCTGGGAGCTGGCCTTCGAGTCGAAGCGGTTGTTCGACCTGAAGCGCTGGGGCAGCTTCTACGCCGTGCTGAGCCAGGACCCCGTAGCGAAGATCGGCCTTCAGCCCTTCATGGTGTTCCTCCCGATCCCGCAGCGGGAGATCGATCTCGACCCCGGGCTGGGACAGAACACAGGGTGGTAGGACCGCGCCGCGGGATGCGCTGATGCGACGCCGAACGTTCGTCGCCGCGGCGCTCAGCACGCCCCCGCTGGCGCGAGATCTGGCCCGGCTGCTGCGGCCGCCCGCGTCGAGCGATGCCATTCGGGTTACCAGCCCGAATGGCGCCATCGAGATCGCGCTGCTCCCTGCCGACGGGTCTCGCTTGACCTACGGTGTCACCTTCCGGAACCGGCCGGTGATCGAGGCCTCGCCTCTCGGTATCCTCGTCGATGGCGTGGACTTGGGGCAGGGCGTGGAGGCGGGCAAGGTCGAGTCCTACGGCGCGAATGAGGACTACGCCTCGCGCGGCGTGCATTCCCAGGCGACCAATCGGTTCAACGGGGCGCGCATTGCGCTGCGGCACTCGGCAAGCGGAACCGACTCCGTCCTCGACGTGCGCGTCTTCGACGACGGGATCGCGTTCCGCTACATCGTGCCCGGGAAAGGGAGCCGGGTGGCGGACGAGGCCACGGCCTTCGCGCTCCCGGCCGGCGCTACGGTGTGGTATCACGATCTGCACGGACACTACGAAGGCGTCCACACCAAGAAGAGCATCGCCGACGTGGCGGCGGGCGATTGGGCCGCCCCGCCGCTCACCGTCAAGCTCCCCGACGCGGCGGGATACGCGGCGATCACCGAGGCTGCCGTGATCCATTTCGCGGGCATGGTGCTGCAGGCTGACGGACAGGGTGCCTTCCGCGCCCGCCTCGGGCACGCTCCTCCGGCCAGCTACCCTTTCACGCTGCGCTACGGGGAGGCGGAGGCCGCCCGTCTGGCGCAGCCGGCGGCCATCTCGGGCACCATCACGACCCCATGGCGCGTCGTGATGATCGGGCCAGACCTCAACACGCTCGTGAACTGCGACATCGTGTCCAACCTCGCTCCGCCGCCGGACCCGCGGTTCTTCCCGCAGGGACTCCACACCGACTGGATCAAGCCGGGGCGTGCCGTCTGGAAGTATCTCGACGGGGGCGGAGAGAACACGCTCGAGACCATGAAGCAGTTCTCACGGCTGGCCGGCGAGTTGGGCTTCGAGTACAACCTGGTGGAGGGGTTCTGGCAGCGCTGGAATGAGAGCGAGCTGCGGGAGCTGATCGACTACTCGCGAGCGCGCAACGTGGGGATCTGGCTGTGGAAGCACAGCCGGGACATCCGCGATCCCGAGGCCCGGGCGGCGTTCTTTCAGCACGCGCAGGACGTGGGCGCGGTGGGCGTGAAGCTCGACTTCTTCGACCACGAAGCCAAGGAAATCATCGAGCTGTATCAAGCGGCACTTGAAGGCGCGGCCGCGCACCGGCTCATGGTCGACTTCCACGGCGCGAACAAGCCGACCGGCGAATCCCGCACCTGGCCGAACGAGCTGAACCGCGAGGCGGTATCCGGGATGGAGCGGCGGAGCATGCAGGCGTGGTCCCAGCACGACACGACGATTCCCTTCACGCGGATGCTGGCGGGGCATCTGGACTTCACACCGATGCTGTTCGGCGAGCGTCGCCGGGAGACCTCCTGGGCGCACCAGATCGCTACTGCCGCCCTGTTCACGGCTCCGCTGCTGGTCTACGGCGCGCACCCGCAGGCGATGCTCGACAACCCGGCGGTCGAGCTGATCAAGAGCATCCCGACCGTGTGGGATGAGACGCGCGTGCTGCCGCAGAGCGAGATCGGCGAGATCGCGGCGTTCGCTCGCCGGCATGGGAAGCAGTGGTTCCTGGTGATTGCGAACGGCCCGAGCGCTCGGTCGGTCGAGGTCCCGCTCTCGTTCCTGGGCGGCGGGTCTCACCAGGCGCTGGTGGTGCGCGATCGGGAGGACGACCCTGCCGCCGTCGTGGTGGAACACCCGACCCTGCACCGGCAAGATGCGCTCAAGATCGACCTACGCCCCGGCGGCGGTTGCGTCGCCCGTTTCTAGGGGTCGCTCAAGTCCGTCCGGTCAGTTATGAGGGACTGAAGTCCCCACTCGGCGGCGGCGCGTCTTGAAAGGCGCATGCGCAAGCGTCCTTGAGGACGCCCTCGAGCCGAGATGGGACTTGAGTCCCTAATAACCCCATCGAACACCGTACCGTCCCAGCCATCGCACCACTGTCACCGTCACACGATTGCGATTTCTCAGCTCCCTGCTAAGGTCTCGGCACGAACACGACCGTCGGGTCGAGCGGATACCGGCCGAAGCGGCGGCCGTAGATGGCGAGCCCGCCGGGCAACGCGGCATCGACCTCCAACCGGATGACCAGCTGCCCGAGCGCGGCGGCCCGCTCGAGCGCGTCGCGCGGCACGGTCACCCGCAGCAGCGTGCCGTAGGAGCCCGCCTCGCGCAGGCGCCGGTCGCGCTTCTGGTAGTGCCAGGACAGGATGCCGCGGTGATCAGCCGGGTCGTCGTCGAGCATCTCGCGGCCCGCCACCACGTCGTTGATGCGCACGGTCACGGCGCTCGGGAAACGCTGCCCATCGGTCATGGGGTAGGCGTTGGGGTTCAAGGTCGGGTCGTTGGTGCCCCGGCCGCGCATGTAGTCGCCCTCCATCCGCCCGGCGTCCTCACGGTCCTTGCCGAACAGCTCTTTGGCGGAGACTTCCGCCAGGAACGCGGCGCTCTCCAGCTCGGCGGGGCGCACTCCCTGGGGCCAGGCGACCCGATACTCGAAGAACCCCGAGCCGGCGCCGTTCACTTTCAACCCGTCCATCACGTTCCACTGCTTGAGCGACCAGGCCGCCGCGTGGAAGCCGGCCGGGTCGATTGTCAGTAGCCGGACGCGCCGGCCGCCGTCCAGCCGCACCTCCTGCGGGGGCGCGCCCTCCACGACAAACGTGCAAAAGTTGCGATGCAACACCGCGCCCGTGGCATCTTCGAGCCGCACGGCGAGCACGAGCACGGCGGGCTCGTCGGGCATCGGGACGAGGAGCGGCTCGAGCGCCGCCGTCATCCAGGGATGGTACGGTATCCGGCGCGCGGTCTCGGAGTAGGTCCGCCGTTGGGCGAGTGCGTTCCAGCCGTACAGCTCGGCGCGCAGGGTGAGGCTGTCGCCCAGCGCCGTGCTCGAGGTCAGGAAGGAGGCATACAACGGCACGCGCACCTTGGCTCCCGCGGGCACGCTCTGGCTCAGCTCGTCGCCCACCGCGACGTACACCGGCGCGTGCAGGTCCCGGAGCGTCATCCCAGGGACCAGCTCGCCCAGCCCCGTTTCTTTCTCGGAGCGGTCGTAGCGCCAGTACCCGTTCCACTCGTTGATGACATCGTGCAGCTCGGTGTACAGCCAGCCGGCGATCCGCGGGTGGCGGCGGAACGCGTTCACCGCACGGTGGTAGTCCCAGCTCCAGTCGACGTCGCCCGTACTGCCCTCGTAGCCCCACACGTTGCCGAACTCGCTGTTGATGTTCGGCTGACGCGCCTGGCGGTAGCCCGTCTCGAAGTTCCACGACGAGCCCGGGTGGGTGCTGTCGCTCACCAGGCGGTCGTGTTCCTCCCAGGCCCACCCCGGCAGATAGGAGTGCCACGAGTTGATGTCGGTCTCGGTGTGGCCGCGGCCGCAGCACGGCGAGTTGTCCTCCACCAGCCGCGTCGAATCGAGCGCTTTCGCCTCGCGATACACCGACGCGACCCAGCTTTGCGTCTCGGGGCGATACACCTGCCTCTGCCCCTCTTTCGTGAGCAGGCCCCATGTCTCGTTGAACAGCACCCAGGCGAAGATGGCCGGATGGTTGTAATCGCGTGCCACCATCCCCTGGAGCGTCGACTCCGCCTCCCGGCGCATGGACGAGTCGGGCTCACCCCACGAGTTGGGCACGTCCGCCATGATCAGGAGCCCCAGCCGGTCGGCCCAATAGAGCTTGCGCGGCGACTCGACTTTCACGTGCTCGCGCAGCCCGGTCAGGCCGATCTGCTTGGCGCGCAGAATTTCGGCGCGCACGAAGGAGTCGCTGGGGAAGGTGTAGAACCCATCGGGGTGGAACGCCTGGTCGAGCGTGAGCTGCAGGTAGAGCGGTTCGTCGTTCAGGGCCACGTAGCGGTACTCCGTCCCGGGCAGGTCCACGACGGAGATCTTTCGCATTCCGAAGTAGCTCTGCACGCGATCGTCGCCCACGCTGGCGTCGACCTCGTACAGGAACGGGTCCGCGAGCGACCACAGGTGGGCGTTCGGGATCGGAACCTCGAAGGTCACCTGGTCAGCCCCGCGAGGCACGCGTCGGGTCACGCCCGGCAGCGCCGCGTTCTTGAAGCGCAGCGTCAGCGTGAGCTCGCGCGGCGCCCTTTCGAGGAGCCCGGCCGTGACCATGACCCGTTTCCGGTCGATGTCGGGCGAGAAGTGGAGCAGGCGGAGGGGCACCGCGCCGCGGGCCTCCAGGTAGGGCGTTTGCCAGATGCCGCGCGCATTGCCGTACCCCTGTTTGCCTTCGAGCTTGAAGACGCGCGGTGCGTCGTCGACCCGGAGCACGAGCAGCTGTGGCTGCCCAGGCTTCAGCTGCTGCGTGAGCTCGAACTCGAACGGGATGTAGCCGCCGTCGTGGAGCCCGAGCTTCTGGCCGTCGAGCCACGCCGTAGTACGCCAGTCGGCGGCGCCGATCACGAGGAAGACGCGCCGTCCACTCCACGCGGCCGGCACGTCGATCGTCCGGGCGTACCAGCCGATCGGGGCGCTGTCGGGCACGCCCGACAGGGGGCTCCCCCAGGGGAACGGCACGACGATCGGGCGAGCCGTGGGTGGGCCGGTGCGATACCATCGTTGAGACTCGCCCACGTCCTGACCGTCGAACTCGAACTGCCACGGCCCGTTCAGGTTCTGCCACAGCGCCCGCTCGAAGTCGGGCCGGGGATGCTCGGGGAGGGGGATGCTCGGGGGGTCAAGGGGCGAGGACCTTGTCGGTAGAGGAACCAGCGTCGCGACGACAACTACCATCGTCGCCCACGTTGCTCGGTTACGAAATGAAGTCAGCGGCACTGACCCGACGGCACCCGAATGGGCGATCCGGTCGCAGCGGGAGTGCCGAAGTCGGGGGACCCGTCGGGACGCCAGCCGAATTTCTGCATCCGGATGGCGCGATCCCAGCCCGGCAGCGTGTCGACCTTGGAGTGGTACACGATCCAGTCCTCCGTGCCGTCAGGCGAGACCGTGAAGCTGGCGTGCCCCACGCCGTACACGGTCGCCGTGCCCGTAAATACCGGCCCGCTCTTGGTCCAGTTACCCGGATCCATCGGGTCAGCATCCAGGCTCGTGAGCTTGAGTTGCCCCAGGCGGTAGTCCTTGAGCCAGGATTCCCGCGTGGAGTAGATGATGAACACGTCGGCGCCGCGCTCGAGGAATTCCGGTCCCTCGTTCAGGTCCAGCTCCGTGCCCCGCTCCCAGCTCTCGGTGGGGGAGGAGATCCGCACGCGGTCACTACTGATCGTCCAAGGATCGGACATGCGAGCGATGTACAGATGCTGCGGCGTTCGGTCGGTCGTGCTGTTCGTGTCCCAGCCAGACCATACCGCGTACAACTGGCTCCCCAGACGCGTCACCGTGAGATCGATCGCCCAGATGTCGTCCGTGCCCTTCCGGACGTCGTTGCCCGTGTAGAGCATGCCCTTGTCGATGTAGCGTCCCTGGGGATCGTCGCCGGCAGACTGGAGCACGCCGCTCCGCTGGTACAGGAACGGCGGGCCCGACCTTCCGGCGGCGTAATAGATGTACCAGCGACCGTCGATGTAGTGGAGCTCGGGCGCCCAGACGTTGCTGCGGTTCCATCCGTTATGCGGCGCCGTCCACACGGGGACGCCGTTCTTGGTCGGCTCGGTCAGCCGGTCGGATCGGTAGACCCAAATCGTGCGGTCCTGCGACTGGACGAAATAGTACGAGCTGTCGCGGCGCACGACCCAGGGATCGGCGCCCGCGGTCACCGGATTGGCGAAGCGACAGTCCTGTGCCGAGGGATCGACGCGCGCCGTGCCGGTCGCGTAGTTGGCGCACGCAGCCAGCAGCGGCAACGCCGCGACCCAGCCGCCGCTGAGCGAAGGTTTCACCATCCCGGGTTTTGCTTGACGTTGGGGTTGAGATCTCTCTCGGTCTGCGGGATCGGCAACAGCTCCGACTTGCCGGCGACGAAGAACTGAAATTCGGGATCTTCCGCCTGAAGCGCCGGCGTGATTCGGGCGTGCCGCTCGAGGTCGGCCCAGCGTTGCCCCTCGAGGCCAAGCTCGAACATGCGCTCGCGCAGGATCCGCTCCCGCAACGAGTCGGCGCTCAGACCGGCCGGCAGGGGCGGGAGCGTGACTCGCGCCCGCACCCGGTCGACTAAGGGGTATGCCTCCGCGGTGCGCCCCAGCTCGTTCAGAGCCTCGGCATCGAGCAGCAGCACGTCGGCGTAGCGGATGACGCGAAAATTGATGGCGGCATCCCAGTCCTGATCAGGGAGGCCGAGGTAGTACTCGCCGTACTTCTTGAAGAACAGCTGGGTAGTATCGGCCGCGTAGCGGACGGCGAACGGCGTGCCGTACACATCCATTCCGCCCGCCTTGTTGTAATAGATGGTCAGGTCGAGGCGGGGGTCCACCCGGCCGCCGACCGTCGTGTCTTTGAGGAACTGCTCGACGTACCAGCGCGTCGGCCGGCCGTCGCAGTAGCTCGGCCCGCACGGTCCCACCATGCGGGAGATGTTGAGTCCGCGTGTTCCGGCGCTCAGGAACGAGCGGTCGCCGAACTGGACCTCGAACAGCGACTCGACGTTGTTCTCGAACCGGTCGGTGAAATTATCCGCGTAGTTCGGCATGAGGTCGTACAGCCCCGAGCCGATCACCTCGGCGAGCGCTGCGTCTGCTTGACTCCACTTGCCCTGCTGCATGTAGGCTTTGCCGAGCAGCGCCGTCGCCGCGCCCCAGGTCGCCCGGCCCAGGTCGTTACCGCTGTAGGACCGCGGCAGCACGGGGCGCGCCTGGGTCAGGTCCTGCTCGATCTGTGCCCACAGCTCCGGCGGCCCGACCGTCGCGGGACGATCCGTGGGCTGGGGCGGCGTCGTGATCAAGGGGACGTTGCCGTACAGAGTCACCAGGTTGAGATACATCAGTGCCCGGATGAACTTCGCTTCCCCGACGATGCGGTCCCGCAGCGTCGCATCCATGGGGATCGCGGGCACGCGGGCGATGACCTGGTTGGCCCGGAAGATGGCCTGGTAATGATGCTGCCAGATCTCCCGGTTCACCTCGAAATCGTAGCTCGTGAACGTGAACTTGGTGAAGTTCGAGAGGTCGGTCCACGGACTGAGAATCATGCCGATGTCCGAGCGCAGGTCGGTGGCGAACACCAGCCACCGCCCGTACGTGCCGTTGTTCTGCAGGGCGTTGTACGCGGCGTTGACGCCGGCGAGGGCGTCCCCCGCAGTCTGCCAGAACGTGCCGGTGCTCGGCCCGTTGGGGTCCTGCAGGTCGAGATTCGTGCAGCCCGCCAACGTCGCCCCGAGGAGCAAGGAGGCGAGAAGTCTGCGGAGTCTCATAGTTGCGCTCCCGTGAGAGTCACAGACGCAGATCGAGTCCAAAGCTGATCGTCCGGGGATTGGGATAGATGAGGCCGTCGTCGATGCCGCGCGCCAGCGGATCGGCAAACCCGAGCGTCTCGGGGTCCCAGTTCGAAAAGCCCGTGAACGTGTAGAGGTTCTGCACGTTGACGTAGATCTTCGGCTCCACGGCGGACACGCCCAGCCACCGCACCACGTCGCTCGGGACGCGATAGCCCAGCGAGATGTTCTGGATCCGCAGGAACGAGCCGCTTTCGATCCACCGATCCGACAGCGGATTGGCGTTCATGGCGCCCTCGGGACCGATGACGGCGCGCGGCGTGGTGGTGCTCGGGTTGGTCGGCGACCACGGCGCGAGCCCTGCACGGAAGTTGGAGATGTCGTCCATGCGGTCGGTCCAGTAGCGCGCCACGTTGAAGATCTTGCCCCCGGCGGAACCGCGCAGGTTGAGCGTGAAGTCGAACCGGTGATAGTGGCCGTCCAGAAAGAGGCCGCCGGTCACGTCGGGAACCGCACTCCCGGCGTCGTAGCGGTCGGCATCGGTGATGCGGCCGTCGCCGTTCAGGTCCACGTAGCGCACATCGCCGGGCTTTGCGTCGGGTTGAGCGCTGGCCTGGACCTCCGCCGCGCTCTGGAAGATGCCGTCCGTCTTGAGCACCCAGAACGTCCCGATCGGTAGGCCGTCGGCTGTACGCGCGACGCCGAACGGCCCGGCGAAGATCGGCTGGCCGCCGTTGCCGAGCGCGACCACCCGGTTCCTGGTGGTCATCAACGTAAGGCTCGTGTTGAGCTGGAAGTCGCCGCGCTCGAAGCGGTGCGTAGCGGCGAGCTCGAAGCCGGTGTTGCGGATCGTACCCGCGTTCACGACGGGGACGCCCACGACGCCCAGGCTCCAGGGAATCGGCGCTGCGACGAGTAGCCCGCTCGACGTCGACACGTAGTAGTCGGCCGTGACGCTGAGCCGGTCGTTCAAGAGGCCCAGGTCGACGCCGATGTTGGTCTCGCGGTTGCTCTGCCACCGGATGTTCGGATTGGCCAGAGTGATCTGGGTGGCGCCGTTTGCGACCACGTTGGAGCCCAACAAGTAGTTGAGTCCCTGCACGATCGGCGCCGAGAACTGGTAGTCGCCGATGTCCTGATTCCCCAGCACGCCGTAGCTCGCCCGCAGCTTGAAGTAGTCCACCCCGCGGCCGAGCAGGGGGATCGACGGGTAGAACCCCTCCTGACTCATGACCCAACCCAGCGACGCCGCTCCGAACGTGCCGGAGCGGTTGCTCGGGCCGAAGCGCGACGAGCCGTCACGGCGGACGCTCCCGGTGAAGAGGTAGCGGTCCCTGTAGGCGTAGTTGGCACGCACCAGGAGCGCGCGCAGCGCGTTCTCGAACCGGGACCCCGCGTTATTCAGGTTGCTGCGCTGGCCCGCGTCGATGACCTGCAGGTCCTGGTCGGTGAAGCCCTCACGGTACGCGACCAACTGGTCCAGGCTCTGCCGCTGCTCCGTGTAGCCGGCGACCGCGTTGAGGCGGTGCGCGCCCGCCCCGTAGCTCTGGTCGAAGGTGAGCAGGTTCTCGAAGAGGAGCGAGGTCTGCTCGTTCTGCGTGCGCGTGAGGCGCGCGGGGAGGAGCGGATCCCGAAAGCGCAGCTGTCCCTGGCGGATGAAGTTCTGCTGAGTGAAGCCTTCCAGATTGACGCCGAGGTTGAAGCGGTAGCGCAGGCTCGACAGCAGTTGCAGCTCGGCGAACGTGGTTCCGATCACCTGATTGGAGCGCACCCAGTTGTCCCGCATCCGCAGCTCGCCTACCGGGTTGGTGCCGAACGTCGGGACGGCATCGCTCCCGAAGGCAAAGCCGCTCGTGGTGGTGCTGTCATACACGGGGATGGCCGGCGGGAATCGGACTACGTCGATGAGCGGAAAGCCGTTCAGGCCCTGCCGCCGCGTGCTCGAGAGCGCCACATTCTCCCCGAGCGTCAGGCGGCCGCGCTGCAGCTGGGAGTTGATGCGAAAGTTGTAGCGGTGGAACCCGGTCTGGATGATGGCGCCGTCTTGCTGGAGGTAGCCGCCCGAGATCAGGTAACTGGCGTTGGCGGTGGCGCCCGACACGGTCAGGCCGTGGTCCTGGATGGCGCCGGTCGTGAATACCGCGTCCTGCCAGTCGGTGCTGATCGGCGGCGGATTCGCGGCGCCCGGGATCACCGCTTGACCCGCGTTCTGGTACGCCTGGCGCGCGACCGCGGCCCACCCCGCCGTGTTCATCATGGGGACGCGCTTGGGGATCGCCTGGAAGCCGTAGGAGGACCGCAGGTCGACGCGCGTGTCGCCGCGCCCCCGGCGCGTGCGGATCACGACGACGCCGTTCGCCGCCTGCGCGCCGTACTGCGCCGCGGCCGAGGCGTCCTTCAACACCTCCATCGATTCGATGTCGTCCGGATCGAGGTTGGGGTTCTCCCCCACGTACATCCCGTCGACGACGTACAGCGGGGTCGTATTGCCGAGGAAGTTCTGACCGCGGATGACGACCTGGGCCGGCCGCCCTGGCTCGCCCGAGGCGGCGATCTGCACGCCGGCCACCCGCCCGCGCAGCGCTTCCTCGAGGGTGGCGACCTGCTGACTGCGGATCTCCTCGCCCGTGACCCCCGCCGTCGCGTCCGACACGTCCCGCCGCTGTTGGGTGGTGTAGCCCAACACCACCTGGGCCGGCAGCGTCAGGGGGGCGGGCTCGAGCGACACATCGATGACCGCGCGCCCCTCGATCGCCACCTCCAAGGTGCGGTACCCGATGGCGCGGAACACCAGCGTGCGAGCCCCCGCCGGCAGACTGAGCCGGTACTCGCCTTTGTCGTCGGTCAGTGTGCCCTGGGTGGTGCCGCCCACCAGGACGCGCGCCGCTGGCACTGGAGATGCGTCGCTGGTGCTGACCACGCGGCCGCGCAGGCTGTCCTGCGCCCGCGCCGCGACGACCCCCGCCGGCAAGAGCGCCAGGCAGAGCGCGCCTGCTCGAGTGATGCGCCGGCAACATCTGAAGGAATGGATTAGATCGAGCTGCCGATCGGGTGGCCTGACGGTCATACGCCCCTCCGATGGTGGCGAATACATGTCGTGCACGGTCGGCAAGTCCTGTGCCGAGCCGTGCCGGAGTGGCGCGCGCGGCCGGGGCGTGTGAACTTTTTCGCGAGGAGCCGACATGCAGCGCGTGCTCGACCCGAGAGTGTCCGGCTGGGCGATGATACTGGCGTGGACTGTGGCTTGTGCGGGGGGAGGGGTGACGCGGGAGCGGTTCGGTACGACTGATTGCGGGGAGGCCGTGAGCGTCTTCACACTCAAGAACGCCCACGGGATGGCGCTCAGGGTCACGGACTACGGCGGCATCATCCTCACCCTCCTGGTCCCGGACAAGAACGGCCGGCTCGACGACGTCGTGCTGGGATACGACTCCCTGACCGGCTACCTGCGGTCGTCCCCCTACTTCGGCGCGCTCATCGGACGGTACGGCAACCGCATCGCCCACGGCCGCTTCACCCTGGATGGCAAGACGTACACTCTTGCCACGAACAACGGCCCCAATCACCTCCATGGCGGCCTGCGGGGGTTCGACAAGGTCGTCTGGGACGTCGCACCCTTCGAGCACCCGGACTCGGTCGGGCTGGTGCTGCGGTATACCAGCCCGAACGACGAAGAGGGGTACCCGGGCACGCTGCGCACCACGGTGACGTACACCCTGACGAGCGCCAACGAGCTGGTCTTCGATTACTCCGCCACGACGGACCGGGCTACGCCCGTCAACCTCACGCAACACAGCTATTTCAACCTGGCGGGGGACGGCAAGGGTGACATTCTGGGGCACGTCGTTACCTTGAACGCCGACCGCTTCACGCCGGTCGATTCCACATTGATCCCGACGGGCGAGCTCAAGAGTGTGGCGGGCACGCCATTCGACTTTCGCAAACCCACGCCCATCGGCGCGCGCATCGACCAAGACGACGTGCAGCTCCGCTACGGGCCCGGGTACGACCACAACTTCGTGCTCAACAAGAGCGGCGACGGGCACGAGCCGACGTTCGCGGCGCGCGTGTACGAGCCGGCGACTGGCCGGGTGATGGAGATCTACACGACGGAGCCGGGGCTGCAGTTCTACTCGGGCAACTTCCTGGACGGCACACTGCACGGGAAGAAGGGGGTCGTCTACCGGCGCCGTTACGGCTTCGCGATGGAGACCCAGCATTTTCCCGACTCGCCGAACAAGCCCGGCTTCCCCTCGACGATCCTGCGTCCGGCGGAGCAGTACCGCTCACGCACCATCTACAAGTTTGCCGTCCAGCCCTGAGATCCCTGCACGGTGTTGTAGTGCTCGGCGCGCTCGCCGCGCCGGTCGCAGCGCAGCTCGAGCCCCGCGAGCTGGTCCCGCTCGAGCGCGAGCGTGTCGTCTCCGCCGCACGGCGGTACCTGGGTGAGGCGCCCATGACCATCACCGCCTTCCCCGCGCCGCGCAGTGCGGGCGGGCCGCACGACTTCTACTCGGAAGGCGATTACTGGTGGCCCGATCCGCGGAGCCCCGACAGCCCGTTCGTCCGTCGTGATGGGGAGACGAACCCGAGCAACTTCATCGCCCACCGCGATGCGATGCGCCGCCTGAGTCAGATCGTCCCGGCCCTCGTCGCCGCCTACCAGATCACGGGCGACACCGCCTACGCCCGCCACGCCGTCGCCTATCTCGAAGCGTGGTTCGTGGACGCTCGCAGGCGCATGAATCCGCATCTCCGATACGGGCAGGCGATCAAGGGGCGGGCGACGGGGCGCGGCACCGGCATCATCGACACGATTCACCTGGTCGAGGTCGCGCGGGCCACCCGGGCGCTCGAGCGGATGGGATACCTGAGAGGCGAAACGCTCGCTGGCACAAAGCGCTGGTTCCGTCAATACCTAGAGTGGATTACCACGCACCCCTACGGAACCGACGAGCGCAACAGCGGCAACAACCACGCAGCCGCCTGGGCGCTGCAGGTGGCCGCGTTCGCGCAGCTCGTCGGCGACGAGGCGCGGCTCGACTCCATGCGGCGCTTCTTTCGCGAGACGCTCATTCCCCAACAAATGGCCGCCGACGGCAGCTTCCCGCGCGAGCTGGCGCGCACCAAGCCCTACGGCTACTCGCTGTTCCAGCTCGACGTGATGGGAACGCTCGCGTGGGCCCTGTCGACTGCCGGAGAGGATCTGTGGGCCTTCACCACGCCCGACGGGCGCGGGATGCGCCGCGCGCTCGCGTTCATGTACCCGTTCATCAAGGACAAGCACGCCTGGCCGAAGCCACCGGACGTGATGTATTACGACCAGTGGCCGGTCCGCCATCCGGCTCTCTTGTTCGGCGGCCTCGCCCTGCACGAGCCACGCTACCTGGACCTGTGGAAGACGCTGCCAGCCGATCCGACGGTGGATGAGGTCGTGCGCAATTTTCCGATCCGTCAGCCGCTGTTATGGCTGAGACAAGGAGCCGACCGATGACGACGCGCCGTGAGTTCGTCGCGACTGCCGCCGCTGCCTTCGCCACGCGATACACCCGCTGGCTGCCGCGCGGGGACCATCTCCCACTCGGCTTCTCGACCCTGGGCTGTCCCGCATGGACGTGGCCGCAGATCTTGGATTTCGCCGCCGCGCACGGCTACGTGGCGGTCGAGCTGCGCGGGCTCCAGGCGACGATGGATCTGAGCCAGGCCCCCGAGCTCGCGCCGGGACGCTTAGAAGAAGCGAAGCGACAGCTGGCCGGGCACGGCCTCTCCGTCTCTGACCTCGGCGCCTCGGCCCAGATGCACGAGATGGATCCCACGAAGCACGCCGCGCAGCTCGCCGAGGCGCGCCGCTTCATCGACCTCGCGCAGGCGCTCGGGGCGCCGTACGTGCGCGTGTTCGGCAACAACTACGTGAAGGACGTGCCGCGCGCGGACATGCTGGCGCACATCGCCCGCGGTCTGCGCGAGCTGGGCGACTACGCCCAGCCGAAAGGCGTCACCGTGCTACTCGAATCCCACGGCGACTTTACCGACTCGCCCAGCCTGCTCGAGCTGCTGCGGCAGGCCGACTCGCCGGCCGTGCAGCTCTTGTGGGACGCGCATCACACGTTCGTGTCGGGCAAGGAGCAGCCGGAAGACACCGTGCGGCAGCTGGGGCGCTATATCCGGCACACCCACTTGAAGGACTCGGTGCCAGCGGCGACCACGGGAGGGCGGCGCTACGTGCTGACCGGCACGGGCGAGGTCCCGGTGCGCCGCCAGATCGAGGCCCTCGTGAAAATCGGGTACCGCGGGTTCTACAGCTTCGAGTGGGAGAAACGCTGGCACCCCGATATCGCGGAGCCGGAGGTCGCGATCGCGCAGTTCGCGACTGTGGCGGCCGAGTACCTGCACGGCGCGGGAGTACGCTAGTGTTGCTGCGCCTCGCAGCGCTCGTGCTCCTTTGCCTCGGTGTCGCGCCGTCGGCTCCACGGCTCGCTTCGCGTGTCGCGCCCCCCGCGCCCCTGCGAGTGTACTCGCTGCGCGCGGATGCGCTCGCGCGAGCGAAGCGCCGTCTCGCGAGCGGCGACTCAAGCCTGCGGCCGGCGTACGACCGGC
>Ga0209350_1000039_pt1 | contig 81407 bp, 62 predicted proteins | sample GraSoi013_2_20cm_2_FD_185822 | JGI IMG/M metagenome (GOLD analysis project Ga0209350, IMG submission 185822) | Grasslands soil microbial communities from the Angelo Coastal Reserve, California, USA - Sample 09_27_2013_2_20cm (SPAdes) (version 2) | ecosystem: Environmental > Terrestrial > Soil >...
GCGGCGCCGGGCAGGACGCGCCGCCGGCGGGCTGCGTTGTCGCCGGCAGGCCACAGCGGAGTCTCGAGCGCCCACACGAGTTGGCGTTGATTCTCGCGCTTCGGAAGCGGCACTCGATTTGCTTGTTCCGTGAGCGGCGATCGCGATCGACGAGTCTAGGGCATTCTCTAATGGTGTGGCATGGCCGCAACACCATGACGATCAGGTGTGGATTCTGTGCAGTACTCGTGTGTTGAATTGTGGACGAACGTGTTGAGCGGCAGCGGCGGGTTTTGGGGTCAGCGGTATTCGTAGGCGCCGATGGTATAGCCACCCGCAGCCGGGCGCGGGGAACCATCGAAATCGGTGGATACTACGCTCAGCGGCGAGCCGGCGCCGATCGCCGGACTCGTTGCCTGGAGGTGGAAGTCGAAGCGGTCCGCGCTCACGAAGCGGGGATCGACGTTGTCAAGGTTCCCCGAAAACGCGACGCCGGTCGTGAGTCCCGTACTGACCGGGCCCGCGGAGGTGAGGTTGTGGGTCACCGTGACGTCGCGGAGGCCGGGCGTATCGAACCAGACTGCCGCCTCCCTGGGGCCGTAGAAGATGTTATTCACGATCAAGAGGTCGGCGGTAGGTGTCGCGATGATGATCTGGCCCGGGCGCCGGGGATTGGCGCCGACGAATGTGTTGTTCGCGATGGTCAGCCCCGTCACGACAGTGCCATGGCCGTCGTAGCGCTGGATCGCCCAGCCGTGCGTGAGGTTGTAGAACACGTTGTTGCGGATGACGACGCGGTCGCCCACGCCGTGATAGATGCCATGATCGTGGTTCTGCCAATAGGCGTTCGGAGGCGAGCAGCCTTCCTCACCCGGGCCGAGCCGTCCGATGTCGTGGACGAGGTTGCGCTCGATCGTGAGGTTGCTCGAATAAGCGTCGATGCCAACGATCCCACCCTTCGAGCCGGTGCACACGTGCCCAATGTGGTGCACGTGATTTTGTGTGATCATGACGTCGTGCCCTTCTTCGGGATCGATTCCATAACGACTCGTGTTGCGGATCTCGAACCCTTCCACCCAGACGTAGCTACCGGTGATTTCGATGGCGGTGGTGGATGTGTGGTCGCGACCATCGATCACCGCGGCCCAGCGATGCGCGGCCCGGAATACCAGCCAGCGAGCGGGCGTTCCACTCCGCCTGATCGACACCACCTCCGTCCCGCCCGTATAGACGCCGTCATTGACGACGACGGTGTCGCCCGGTCGTACGACGTCGGCGGCGTGCTGAATCGTGCGCCAGGGCGCCAGGCGGGTACCGGCGTGCCCATCGTCGCCCAGTCGAGCGTCCACGTAGAAGCACACCGGATCGCCGGTGGTCGCGCACGGGGACGCCGGTGCCGCTGGCGCGACCACCCACGGACCCGACGCCAGCGTGATGGCCGCCGTCAAGGCAGCTATGGATCTCAGTGAGGGGCCTCGTGACCGGGGCGGTCGCCAGGAGGCCGGATCACGCCCAGATAGTGCGTGCACAGCCACGGCACGTGCCCGAGCAGGTATGTCGCCAGCCAGGAATGCTCGGCAAGCCGTCTCGCGAGTGGCGGAGCCAGGCCGGTGCGGCGCAGGTCCACGCGGCAGCCGGAGAACAAGGCCTTGATCTCGCGCTTCGAAACGCCGCGGACGTCATGATTCCGCGGGTTGTTGAGGAAGAAGTCGGACCAGAGGATCAGGCCCGTCGGCTTGAGGACGCGCACCATTTCGGCGGCGACCTGCCGCCGCAACGCGGGCTCGAGGATCGAGGTGAACATGGTGGATTGCAGCACGATATCGAACGTGGCGGCCGGAAACGGCAGCTCGGCGGCGTTGCGGCACAGCAGCGTAACAGCGGCGGGAAGCAGGGCGCGCGCGCGGGCGATCTCGCCGGGCAGCAGCTCCACGCCGGTCAGGTTCTCCGGCCTGGCTCCCCATTTGATGAAGTCCCGCAGTCGACCCCCGGTGCCCGAACCGACTTCGAGAATGCCCTTGTCGACAAGCGGCACCATGCCGTGGCGTCGCAGCGCGAGCAGCACGAAGCGCTCGCGCTCTTGCGCTTGGAACACGTGACCCATACGGGCCCAGGAGTATTGCCCGGCGTCATTGGTGCGGCGCGCGTAGGCCGCGCGGATGCGGTCCTCCGCTTCCTCCCAGAGACCGGGGGTGGATTCGGGCGGTGCCGCGTCGGCGCGGCAGGCGTCGGTGGGAGCCTGCGGGATGACGACGTCCTTCGGCGCGCGAGTCACGGGCGGCGCCCAGTCTTCATAGGGGTGGCAGAGGATTTGCAGGGTTTGACCATGACCCATACCTCCGTCTGACGGTTCCGATCGTGCCACGCATTGGCGCACGTCACCGCGTTTGGTTGCTCGCCGTGCTCGGCGGCTGCAGTGCGGAAAACGTGGTGCAGCCGCCGCCCCCGAAGGGGGTGGCCGTCGTCAGCGTGCGCCCCACGGCCGTGAGCGCGCCGGTCGGCCAGGCCGTGCAGGTGACGGCGATACCCCAGGACGTCGCGGGCAACGTGCTCCCGGGCTGGGTCGTCACCTGGACGACCAGCGATACGACGGTGGCGATCGTCAGCACGGCGGGCTTCACCACGAACACCAGCGGCTTCGTCACCGCGGTCGCGCCGGGGACAGCCATGATCACGGCGACGAGCGGCGGGAAGCGGGGCACGACGGTGATTTCCGTTGCCATGCCCATTCCTGGTCAGAGCTACTATGTCGACGCGGTCGCGGGGAACGACACCAACTCGGGCACGAGCGCAGCTCCCTGGCAAACGATCCAACACGCGGCCGACGTGCTCCCGCCGGGGGACACGGCGGTCGTCAACGATGGCGTGTACACGGGCCCCTACAACGTGGTCACGATCGGGCGCAGCGGGACACCCACGGCCTGGCTCGTGTTCAAGAGCGCGCACCGCTGGGGGGCGGTGATCGACGGGCAAAGCAACACCTCCACCACGGGCTTCGAGATCGACGGCGCGTACATCCGGGTCGACGGCTTCGAGGTGCGCAACACAGCGCGCTACGGCATCGATGCCCAGCGGGGCCACGACGTCTTCGTGTCTCAGAACCATGTCCACGACATCGGGCGCGTGTGCACCGACAACAGTGAAGGCATCGTCGGCGTGGATGCCTACGACGACAACCTCGTCATCGAGCGCAATGTCATCCACGACATCGGGCGGCTCGGTCCGGGGGAGCAGGGCTGTTCGCCGACCAACACCTACTGGCAGAATCACGACCACGGTGTGTACCACGGGGTCGGCGACAACGTGGTGATCCGCAACAACATCTTCTACAATCTGCCGCACGGCTGGGCGATCCAGCGGTACGACAAAGATGGCGGTCACACCACTGGGCTGACGATCGTGAACAACACGTTCGCGGGAGACAACCCGTGGCGTCCCGGCCAGGTCATCATCGCTTCCGCCACCACCGACCTGCTGATCGCTAACAACATCTTCTACTTGCCGAACACGGCGGGGGTGTGGTTCGACGCCACGGCGCTCATGAACGTCACCGTGAGCACCAATCTGACGATGGGTGGACCGGTGAGCACCGGCAACGCGGAGAGCGCCACGTTCGCGGGCAACTTGGACGACACCGATCCGAAGTTCGCGAACCCCGTCGGATTTGACTTCCACGTGCAGTCGGGGAGTGCCGCCATCGGCGCCGGCCTGCGCCTCGCCATCGTGCCGGACGACGTCGACGGATTGCGGCGCGCGACCGCGGGCGGGTACACGGTCGGGGCGTATCAGTACCCCTGACCCGTTCCCCCGCGTTCGGAGGGCTGCATGCGCCGGCGGATGTCGGCGCGTCACGTGTGCCGCATCGCGTCTCCCAGGGGGTTGGCGCCCTGCAAGATCCAGGCTCACCCCTGATTGCGGGAGCCGTTCACGCGCGTGTAGGCGTAACACCTTGTGCAGAATGTGCAGCACCGGCCCGCGTCCCCGGCGGCGACTGACGGCGAAGGCGGAGGTGTTGCGGTGGCACCACGACGAGGGGTGCGATGCGTTCGAAGTGAAACGTGCTGTCACAGTCGCGCGGCGGCTGGGCCGGTTGGGGGGGGGCCGTGCTAGCGTGACATGGGCAGCGCGGAGAGCTCGGGCGTGCGCGGCCGCGACCGGAGCACGTGGTCTCGGAGTCCCAAGAGGAATCCGAGGCCGTACGCGACGTGCAGCACGGGGAACACCAGCGTCAGCGCCCCGGCCACGCGCGGGCCGTGGCGCGGCGAGGCGGCCGCGCTGGCGGCGAGCACCGCCGCGGCGTACGCCGCCGTGATGCCCACAGCCGTCAGGGCGGCGGGTCGCCACCACACGGCGGCGAGGCCGCACGCCGCCAGGGTGGTGAGGAACAGGCTCGGGACGAGCTGCCGCAGCGTCATCACGCGCCCCACCTTGCGCGCGACGAGCGGCTTGAAATAGCCGTACTGGAAATACATGCGCCACAGCTGCCGCAGCGACGTGCGGGCCACGTAGTAGGCTCGCGCGGTCGGCATCAACAGCACGCGTCCGCCGCGGCGGATGAGGCGGTGGTTGAACTCGTCGTCCTGATTGCGGACCAACTCCTCGTCGAACAGCCCCGCGCGCTCGAACGCCTCGCGCCGGAAGCACCCGAACGCGACCGTGTCGACCCAACGGGGCTCGCGGACCCCCACGCGGAAATACGAGTTGCCCACCCCGAGGCGGTGCGACAGGCCGAGCGCGATGGCGCGCGCCATCGGCGTGTCGGCGCCGGGGAGCGTTTCCAGCACGCCGCCCACGTTGTCCGCCCCGCGCTCGAGCAGGGCGCGCACCAGGATCGGGAGGTAGCTTGGCGGATAGATGACGTGAGCATCCATGCGCACGATCACTTCGCCGCGCGCCGCCTCGATTCCGATGTTCAACCCGCAAGGCGCGATGCGACGCGGGTTGTCGAGCAGCCGGATGACGGGGTGGCGCGCGGCATAGGAGGCGACGATGTCGCGTGTGCGGTCGCTGCTCATGCCGTCCACGACGAACAGCTCCATCCGGTCGCGGGGATAGTCGCTCGCGAGGATGGACTCGAGGCAACGGCCGAGGTGCTGCTCCTCGTTGCGGCAGGGCACGATCACCGAGACGAAGGGCAGGGTCGTCGGGTGGGGGCGGGTCATGGGGTGTCCGCCGCGGCCGTCTGAGGCCAGGCCGGGAACGCGGCGCTGTGCCGGCGAAGCCGTGCGCCGAGCGCCGCGAGCGGCCAGAGCGCGAGGCGGCGGGCAGCCGCCCAGTCCCGAGAGACCACGGCCCCGACCAACAGCCGGGCGTGAACCCGGCCGGTGACCCAAAGCGCGGAGCCGTGAAACCCCGCGCGATCGAAGCGTGCACGGCGAGAGAGACGCGGGCCCAACGCCCGGCGCGTGTCTCGCGCGAGCAGCTCGCCGCCCAGGAGGCGGGCGTGGATGTCGTGGACGAGCTGGAGGTAGCAGGAGAGTCCGCCCCGTACGCCGAGCGCCCGCGCCGTCGCGATGATGTAGTCCCAGTCGAGATCGCCCCGACGGATCGTGGCGATCGTGTACACCACGTCGCTGAGATGGAACGCGCGCCGGGCGACCACCTTCTCCACGCCCTGCAGCACGAGTTGGTCCTCCGGCGCGGGACAGGCGCACACCAGCTCGCCGAGCGTCACCGCGCGACGAGTGCGGAACAGCCGCGCGACATAGGCGGCGTGCTGGCCCGCGTGGCCGACGCGGCCGTGCCGGATATCGAGCACCAGGTCCGCGCCCACGACCCCGTACACCGTGCTGCCTGCCAGGCGGTGCGCGAGGGTCTGTCGGTGTGGCGTGACCGCGAGGCCCTCGAGCAGGGAGCGATCGACGGCGACGCTGTCGGCCAGCGTCAGGAGATCGAGGTCGTCCCCGAGGTCCGGAAAGCGATCGCAGGCCTTGGGGAGGAGCCACGGGACGCCATGGCGTGCGCCGGCCGCGTGGATCTGGCCGAGCACCTCGAACGCTCCCTGCGCGCGCGTGCGCTCCCGCTCGGCGGGTGCGGCGAAGCGGCGCGGCGGATGCACGCCGCCAGCCGCGAGCCGGTCGGCGAGGCGCACCAGCACCGCGTTCTGCTCCGCCAGCGCGGCGAGCAGACTCCAGTCCACGTCGACAAGCCGGTCCGCGGACACGCGCTCCCCGAGCAGCAACTGGAGCGCGAGCCCGGCGAGCCGCTCCTCGTGTGCCAAGGCGCTCATGCAGCCAACCGCTCGTCCACCAGTCGGGCAACCGCCTGCTGGGCGGCGTGGAGGTCGTCGTTCTTGATGACCAGGGCGCCCCGCACCCAGGGGAACACGGTGCGATACGCGAGCCACCGGCTCCGCAGGTACTCGACGGGATAGTCGCGTTTGCGCGCGTACGATTCCTCGGGGCCCACGTCGAGCAGTACGGCCAGGTCCGGGGTGGGGGTGAGCCAATAGAGCAGCCGCAGCACACCCCAGTGCCGACCGTCGGCGACGTCCACGAGCGTGTCGTAGAAATAGCGGTCCATGATCACCACGCGCCGGCGGATGGACTCGTGGTACAGGCGATAGACGAGGAAGAGCAGCAGGTCGAGCGGGTAGATCACCCGTCTCAGGACCCTGCCCCAGAGCAGGGCGTCGCGCACGCGGCGCAGCGTACCGGCTCCGCCGTTCCGGGGCGGAGCGCCGCCCAGCTGGTTCCGCAGCCGTCGGAGGTAGGCGTATACGCCGACGTGGTCGTTCATGTGGAATACGACGACCCGCCGATTCTGGCGCTCGAGCGTCTGCTGCAGCCAGCGCACCAGGGTGGACTTGCCGGCGCCGTCCAGGCCCGAAAACGTGATCAGCATCGCCTCACCACGACAGGCCGTGGTCCCCGAGCCACAGCTCGAGGGCCAGCAGCGTGAAGACGCGTTGATACAGCCCGCCGCGACTGATACTGCCGCCGCCGCTGCCGTTCTCGGGGCGAGGGCGCCGGAACGCGTCGAGCCAGCCACGCACCAGCGCGTCGTCCACCACACGGCGCGTGCGCGCCCGCGGCGAGAGCAGCAGGTCGTCGAGCGCCGCGTGCACCTGGGGCCCCACCATCACGTCGAGCGGGATCGTGAAGCCGTGCTTGGGGTGTCGCGCCACCTGCGGCGGTAGCCAGCGGCGCGCCAGGGTGCGGAGCACCAGCTTGCCGGAGCGGCCGTCGGTCTTGAGCCGGTGGGGCAGGCTGAGCCCGAGGGTCACGACGTCCTCATCGAGCAGCGGCACCCGCACCTCGATGCTGGCGAGCATGCTCATCATGTCCACCTTTCTGAGCATGTCCGACGGCAGGCTGATGCGGAACCACGTTTCCGTCATGCGGCGGGACAGCTCCTCCAGGTCGCGCGCTGCCGCGGGGTCGTAGCCGTCGTACAGGCGATATACGGGAGCGAGTCCGCCGCGCGCCTCGGCGCGCACCAGCGCGCCCTTCTGGTCTTCGCTCAAGTAGTTCGCCAGGCCGGCGAGCAGCAGGCTCGAGTCGTTGAGGCCGGCTTCGGCGAGCGTGAGCGCCTTCGTCACCTGCCGGCCCCAGTTCTGGGTCCAGTGGGTCAGGGCGCCGGCGGTGCGCCGGGTGGCGCGTCGCAGCCACGCCGGCAGCGCCGACGCCCGCATGAGGTGGTTGGCCCGCCAGAAGCACGGGTATCCGCCGAACACCTCGTCGCCGCCGTCTCCCGATAGCGTGCAGATGATGCCCCGTTCGCGCACGGCGCGCGAGATCCAGTACATCGGCACCAGGCTGGTGTCGGCGAACGGCTGATCGAAGTGCCGCAGCAGGCCGAACAGCGCGTCGGGAGACAGCGCCGAGTCGGCGAGGTCGATCGTATGGTGCCGGGTATGGCAATGCGTGGCCGCGGCGAGCGCGGCGTCGGTCTCGTCGTGCCCCTTGTCCGGAAAGCGCACGTTGAATGTGGACGTGGGGCCCAGCCCGGCCCGCTCGTGAGTCGCGACGACGAGTGAAGAGTCGATGCCGCCGGAGAGGAGCGCGGCGACCGGCACGTCCGCCACCGACTGCCGTCGGACCGCGGTGAGCAGGCGGTCGGCGAGCGCCTCGACGGTGTCTTCGAGTCGGCGCTCGGCCCGGGGCGTGGCGACGACACGGTCGTAGCCGACGAGGCGTGTCCCCTCGGGAGTGATGGTGAGGACGCTCCCAGGCGGGAGGGCGCGCACGTTCGCGAACCCGGTGGCCGGCTCCGGCACGTAGCCCAGGCCGAGGAAATCGTAGCAGGCCTGGCGGTCGAGCTGCGGGACGAAGCCGCGTCGGGCGACGATGGCTTTGATTTCGCTCGCGAACAGCCATTCACCGTCCAGCTCGGCGTAGAACAACGGCTTCACGCCGTAACGGTCGCGGGCCAACAGCAGCCGGCGCCGGGGTCGGTCGTAAATGGCGAACGCGAAAATGCCCCGCAGCGCCTGCACGAGATTGGCGCCCTCCTCTTCGTACAAGTGCACGAGGACCTCGGTGTCGGAGGTGCTCTTGAAGACGTGCCCCCGGCGGGCCAGGGCGGCGCGCAGGTCGGCGTAATTATAGATCTCGCCGTTGTAGACGACCTGGATGCCGCCGTCCTCGTTGGTCATCGGCTGCGCCCCGCGGGGGGAGAGGTCGATGAGTGCGAGACGCCGGTGGACCAGCTCGCAATGCTGGTCCGCGTAGCGGCCGGCGCCGTCCGGGCCGCGATGACGCAGCAGCTCGTCGGCCCGTCCCGCCCACGCGGGGTCGGGGGCCAGCGCGGCGGCGTGGAACCGTCCTGCCAGGCCGCACATGGATTATGCGTCTCTCGCCACGAGGGCCGGCCCGCGGCCTGCCGCGGCCGCGTGCGCGAGTACCAGCCACAGGATCTTGGACGCGATCCAGGTGCCGCTCATCGTACCAGTCAGCATCGCGAACAGCATGGCGAACGGCAGGACGCCGCGCGGCGTGCGCCGCGCACGCCAGCCCGACCGGAGGCACATGAGCAGTCCGATGAGGAATGGGATCGTGCCCGCCATGCCGGTGCTGGTCATCAACTCGAACACGAGATTGTGGGCGTCGCGCTTGATGAACCCCGGCTCCTTGAGGCGACGCTCGAGCTCGTACTGGTTTTCGACGGGCCCCCAGCCGATGGCGGGTCGCTCGCGCATCATCACGAGCAGTGCCGGATAGATCCGCTCCCGTCCCGCGAGATTCCCGGTCTCCGCCGCGGCGAACAGCCGGTTGCGCATCGCCTCGGATCGGAACGAGGCGAGACCGAGCAGCCCCAGCACGCAGACCGCGGCCGCGGCGTTCCGCAGGCGGGTCCAGGGCGTGGGCCCGCGCCCGAGGAATGTCATGAGGCCGGCGGCGACGGCCAGGAGCCCGCCGCGTGAGCTCGTTTGGATGATGGCTGCCGCGATGAGGGCGACGAGCGGCGCGCGCACCACGAGCGGCGAGCGACGCGTCGGGTCGCGAACACTCGGTAACACGAGCGCCGCAAGCAGGCCCGTCGCCAGGATCAAGGCGCTCAAGTTCGCATTCTGTCCCAGAGCGGTGATTCGCTCGCCGCCCGTCCAGAGAGCTCGCTCCGTGCTGGCGAGTCCGAAAACCTGGAGCGCCGCCCGTACTCCGCAGGCCAGGGCGAGGGCGCGGAGCGCGCCGAGGCGCACCGGCTCGTCGGTCAGCAGATTGGCGATGGTCCAGAAGAGCAGGAGCAGCTGGACCATTTCCACGAAGAAGTGCAGCACATCGAGCTGATGGCTCGCCAGATTCAGGAGCGCCGCCGTCGCGAACATCCACAGGTACACGACGAAGGCCACGAGCGCCTGCGGGAGCCGGCCGTAGGCCGCGCGGCGGTCGAGTAGGGTAGCGAGCAGAAACACGCTTCCCACCAACGTGGGGATCTCGACGGGAATGGACCGCCCCGGCATCTCGAAGGGGATCGAGCAGATATAGGCGTACAACGCCCAGCGTACCACGGGCTGTACGTGGGAGCGCACGGTCGGCAGAGGCTCCGGCACGCGGCCCGGCGGCCGCCGCTCGGCAGCGGGCGGCGCAGACGGGAGCGACCGCGCGGACCGCACGCTTACCAGCCGGGCGCGGGCCGGAGGGTCCGCAGCCGGGTCAAGACCACACGACGCTCCTTGCCCGACGGTCCGGCGAAGAGCGCGATGACGAACGCGAGGCCGGCCGTGAGCGCCACGCCCGCGCCCCACACCACCCAGTGCGACGTCCCCACCCGTTGGCCGATCCACAGCGCGGCGGCGAACATCAGCACGGTGACGACGGCGAGGCGGGTAGCCTCGCTCCAGTGCGGCCGGCCACGGCCGCCGAGCGAGCCGCGCACGAGCAGCGGGTACGCCGCCGACTGCACGGCGCGGCCGGCCAGCAGCCCGAAGCACAGACCGACGGCGCCGAACAAGCGGGTGAGCGGCACCGCCAGGGCGATCGTCACGAGCGCCGCGCCCGCGCCGGCGAGGACGCGCGGGCGGGGCCGGAGCGCGGCGTCGATGACATACGCGTCGGTACGGATGAAGACGGTCTGCACCGCCGTGAGGATGATGAGCAGGTTGAGCCAGGGCCCGCCGTAGTGCTGCTGCCCCACCCACAGCGCGAGAAACGACCGGTTCCAGCACAGGACCGTGACGCCGACGGTGGTAGCGAACAGCCAGGTGAGCGTCAGCAGCTCGCGCCGCACCGCCCGGGCGCGATCCTGCTCGCCACGGCCGATCAGGCCGCCCAGGCCCGGCATCGCCGCGTCCGCCGCGAACACGTGGATGCCGATGGCCGTGCGCGCGGCGTAGCCGGTGAGCACGTAGGTGGTGACGACGGCGGGCGACACGACCCAGCCGAGAATGATCACGTCGCAGGCGAGCAGCAGCTTGGCGACCGCCTCGCCCACGGTGAGCCACGCGCTCATCGACAGCAGGGGCATGACGTCGGCACGCCCGGGGCGCGCCACCCCGAACCAGTGCACGTAGCGCCGGGCGAGCAGCCAGAAGAGCAGGCCGGTGACCATGGCGACGCCCACCTGCGCTCCCCCCAGCCCCACGAGCCCGAGCCCGGCGCGTACCGCCACGACGGTGAGCAGCCCGGCCAGCACGTTCAGGCTCGCCTGCAGCCCCATGCGCCGATAGCCGAGGTTCATGCCGCGCAGCACGGACTCGGGGACGCCGGCGACCAGGGTAAGGAAGAAGCTCACGAGCAGCAGTGCAGTCACCGCGCGGACGCCGGCACGCAGCTCGGGCGCGACCTGGGTGATGGTCGGGGCGATCCAGATCAGGATGGCGCCGACGGCGGCGATGAGCGGCAGGAACAGCACCCAGATGAGCAGCGCGGCGCCGACGGCGCGACGCTGCAGCGCATCGTCCTCGACCGCCTGGCGGCTCGAGACGACGAGCCGCAGTGCTTCGGTGGGCCGGCCGTCGGCCGCGCTCATGTAGGTGACGAGGCGGTTGAGCATCTCCCACACCCCGAACAGGGAGCGTCCCAGCCCGGCCACGACGAGGGGGGTGACGACGAGCCCCACGCCGAGCTTCGCGCCGTAGTCGAGGAGCGACTGGACGGCGTTGAGCGACGCCCGCCGGGTCAGCGTGGGCGCGCGCGGTGCGCGGAGTGCGGCGGCTTCAGTCGCCATCGATGCTGCGCTCCACGGTGGCGACCAGCCGCTGCACCGTGCGTCCGCTCGGCTCGTCGCCGGTGGAGAGCGTGACGAGCCGGGGGCCGGACGCCGCGCGCAGCTCGGCGCCCACGTGGTGGAACGCGGTGCGGAAGCGCGCGGTGAACGCGTGGATCACGCCATCCGGGCTGTGCTTCAGGGGATGCGCCTTGGTGCGGGTGCGGAGCCGGTAGGTCAGCACCGGATCGGGCGCGTCGACCAGGACGATGAGATCCAGCAGCCGGGCCCAGCGCGCCAGGACCCGCCGGCGCCAGGCGGCGCGGCGTGGGCCCTCCCGCCGCGGATAAAACACCTCGATCCAGCTGAGCGCGAACACGGGACCTTCGTCGAGCACCACGGGCCGCCCGGCGGCCCGCCGGCCCTCCACGAGCTCGCTCAAGGTCTCGAGACGGACGAGCTGGGTCTGCTCCGCCCACAGCGGCCGTTGTCCGTCGCGCACGAATCCCCAGAACGTCGGGACGAGGCGGGCGGCGTGGGCCGCGAGGCGAGGCAGCGGCAGGCCCCACAGGCCGAGCGGAAGGCCGGACGCGCCGAGGCGATCGCCCAGCTGACGCGCCAGGGTGCTCTTGCCCGCGCCCGCCGGCCCGACCAGCTCGATCACGAGCGGGCGTACGCCCCGCTCGGGCGCGGTCAGGGCGGGGGCGTCAGATGAGCGACCAGACCAGGGACTTGAGATCACTCAGCACCTCCGGCAGCGCCCGCCCGGCGTCCACGATGTAGACACCGTCCATCCCCGCCCAGTCGGTATCCGACACGATCTGGACGCGCTCGCGGACGTAGTCCTCCGGCTCGTCGGTCTTGCGGCGCACGGCGACCTCCGGGTCGAGCTGCAGCACGATCGTCGCGTCGGGACGTCGCATCCATTCGTAATAGGTCCACTCGACCCGGCGCAGCAGCCGGGCGACCCGGGTGTCGAGCCTGGTCTGGACGCCCTGCTCCTCGCTCGGCCCGCAGAGCGCGTAGTTCGCGGGGATGGGGTAGCGCTCGGCGATCACCACGCCGCCCCGCGCGGCGAAGCGCCATGCCCGGTGGTACAGGCGATAGCGGTCGCGGGCGGTACACACGCAGCGCAGCAGCTCGAGGTGTGCCGCGAGGCTCTGATTCAGCCAGCGCGCGACCTTGAGCCCCCCCCCCACCGCGAGGGTCGCGAGCGAGCGCGGCGGGCGGCCCAGGTGCACGCGCAGCGTGGCGAGCTCGCGTCCCAGCCAGGCCGTGAGCTCCGTGGCGCAGGTCGTCTTGCCGGCGCCGTCGCCGCCCACGAGGGCGAGCACCCGTCCGCCCGTGACGAGTCCCTTGCCTTCGACTGGTGCGGGCAATCCGACGGCGCCCGCGAGGCGCGCCGCGATCGCCCTGAGCGCGGCGTCGAGGGCGGGCGGGCGCGCGAACGGCCGCAGCCCCAACGTGAGCGCACGGGTCAGCACGCACATGCGCCAGCGCGACGCGCCGGACAGGAAGGCGTCGAGACAACGCTCGAACAGGCGCACCGAAACGGACGGCAGGTCCCGCTCGATCGTCGCCACCAGCTCGGACCACTCGGCGCGCGGCTCGAGGCGCTGCAACTCCCGTCGCATCGCCGCGATCCAGTCCGAGCGGCCACGCCGCACGATGTCCCGCACGGCGCAGCGTTGCGCCGCCTGGAGCACCATGAGCAGCAGCTCGTGTTCGGGCGCGGGCGCGCGCACCACGAAGCTCGGGCTCGCTCCGGCGAGCACCGTTTCCGCGAGCGGCAGGGTGTACGTCGTGCGCCACGGGGGGCCGATCACGATCCGATGATAGGCGTGCACGTGGACCAGCGGCCCCCCGCCGTCCGCCTGCTCGTAACCCAAATAGCTGTCCACGGCGGGCAGCTGCAGCCAGGGTGGGGCGACGGCGCGCTTGAAGCCGAGCTGCACGAGCACCTCCACCAGGGCGGGCCACGCGGCCGGGTCCACCAGGAGGTCCAGGTCGCCGGCACCCGTCAACCAGCGGTTCCGTTTGGAGTGACCCTTCCACTGGCAGTACGCGATGCCGGCGCTTTCCAGCGCGGCGGCGAGTCGCTCGATGAGCGTCGCCGGGGCCTGCCGGACCGTCGCGCGCAGTCGCTCAGTGGTCGTCATGGCGATGCTAGCTCCCGAGCTCGGCGAGGCCATGCGTCGCGGTCCCGACGAGTCGCGCGACGTGACCGCGAATGGCCTGTTGCACGCGATACCCGCGCTCGGCCCAGAACCGCAGGGAGGTGAGCCAGGTCGGGTTACTCAGCACCCAGCGATGCTTCGTCGAGTCGGGCACGGCGCCGAACTTCTCCTTGAATGCGCCCTCGCCGTTCAGGTCGAACGTCACGCATCCCGCCTGGAGCGCGCGCTGCATCACGGTCCAGGTCATCAGCTCCGTGGGGCGATACCAGCGGTAGCGCGTGCGGTGCGCCCACATCCACAGGTGCAGCTCCCGGTCGTCGATGAAAAACGTACCCGTCGCGATGCACGTGCCGTCGGGCATCAGGACCGACACGGCGATCAGGCGACGCGCCTGCTTCATGTGGACGAAGCACTGGTGCACGCGCCTGCGGCTGAACGGCACGGCGTTCCCGCCCCGCAGATAGACCTCGCGCAGCTGGTCGTAGTGCTCGTCCACGAACGCTTCGTCGTCCTCGGTCCGAACGACGAGCCCGAGCCGCTCGGCGCGCCGCACGTTGCGGCGGGCGCTGTCCTTCAAGCCGCGGAAAGTGCGCTTCTCGTCGTCGGGATAGAGCGGCGCCCGGAACGTGGGCGCGGGCTCCCCGCGGAACCCGAGCGCGCGCATCAGGGCCGGCGCCAGATCCGCGGTCATCAGCTCGATGTAGCTCACCCGGTGCACTAGCTGGAGGTAGGGCACGAGCAGCCCGACCAGCTCGCGGGCGGAGACCCGGCGCCGGTCCCACACCGGCCCCAGGCTCACGGTCTGCCAGCCCGGGAGGGGCGAGCCGAAGCCGCGCCACAGCCCGACGCGCGCGAGCAGGCCGGGCATGCAGCCCACCACGTCGCCGCTCTTCTCCCACACGAGATAGAGCGGCTCCCCACACCCCGAGCCGGCCAGCGACTCGATCCAGCTGCGTCGGTGGGTCACGCGGTGGTTCCAGAACCGCGCGATCAGGTCGTCCCAGTTCTCGAGCTCGCCTGCCGTCGCCTCGCGCACCCGCGCCAGCCCGCTCTCGGTGCGCGCCGGCGTGGACCACACAGTCGTGGTTGGCGCGGCGTCGAGCGGCGGGGGCGCGGTGGCCGGGTACGCGGGACTCATCAGTGACACGACCCGCTGCCCGCGTCGGTGAAGGTGAACGTGCTCGGGATCGTATCGCCCAACGGCCCCGAGGTCGGGATGAACTGCCATTGGTACGCGCCGGGCGAAAGCGTGAGCTTGAGTAAACCGTGCTCGGTAGTCGACGCCTCGCTGTTCGCGATCGGCGTACCGAGCGGGTCGTAGCCGCCGCCGCCCGTGCCGACCACGAATTCCCGGATACCGTTCACGGGGTCGGCTGCGCCGTCGGGCGTCTGCGGTGCGAAGCGCTCGTAGTTATGCTCGTGCCCCGACAGGATCAGCTCCGCTCCGTGCGCGTACAGCGTGTCCCAGAACGGTTTGGTCGGCTGCGTCTCTAACAGTTTGTTTCCGTGCGTCGTCCCGGAGCTGAAATGCGGGTGATGCCACATGGCGAGGGTGCAGGTCGCCGGGTGAGCGGCGAGGTCGGCGCTCAGCCAGGCGAGCTGCGTGTCGATGCTGAGGAATCGGCCAAGCGCCTGCGACTCGAGGAAGCTTGAGTTCAGGACGATGATGTGCCAGCCGCCGAGGTCGTAGCTGTAGTTGCCGATAGGCCCGCGACCGGCGGCGATGCCGAAGTAACCGAAATAGCCCGCGGCCGTGGTGTCCTTCAGGGCGTACTCGTGGTTTCCCGGCGTGGGGTAGATACGCTTCTTGAACCCGCCCCAGGTGGTGGCCCAGCACCCCGGGCCGTCCGTCCGCGCGAAATCGCTCAGCTGGCCGTTGGGATACGCGTTGTCGCCCAGCGTGAACACCGTGCCGGCCGTCGTGTCGATCACGGCGGCGGTCTTCGCTGAGTGGACCTTGTCACACTCCCCGATGTCTCCGGCGCCGATCAGCACCTGGGGCGTGCCCGGGGCGTCCACGAAGGTAGTCGCGGTGTCGTTGGCCGTGGTCCCGGTGGACGCGCGACCGGTGAGGCTCAACGCGTAATGCCCGGCAGCGGCATAGGTGTGACTCACCGTGATCAGCCCGCCGGAGCCGACATCGCCGCTGTCCACCGAGGCATCACCCCACGCCAGGGTCCAGCGATACGAGCTGGGGTTCGCGCCCGGCGAGGCCACGCGTGCGGTGAGCGAGACCGCTTGGCCGGTGGTCGCGCGCAGGTCGGCGCCCACGTCGACCGTCGGTGCGGGAGGAGGTGGAGGAGGGCCGTCGTTGGACTTGCACGTGACGGCCCACGCTGCCAGCGTTCCCACGACGGCCAGCATGGCTACGCGTTCGTATCGCATGTCGTCCTTTCCAGGTCCAACAAGGCTCGGGCTGCGGGAGCCTCGGGAGGGTCGCGAAACCGCCGCCGGCCACCGAGGCAGGCTGCGATGGCCGTAAACGTTCGACCGATGATCCGCACGTCCAATGGCAGCGTTGCGTGGCGCACGTACACGACGTCGAGCGCGACCTTGAGCGGCAGCAGGCGCTCGACGTACGCGGTCTCGGGGTCGCCGCCCGCGAGCAGTGCGTCGCCGTGCGTGTAGTGGTACAAGCTGCCCGGACTCGCGAGTCCGGGCCGGACGGCGAGCGTCTCGCGCAAGAGCGGCGTGTAGTGCCGCTCGACGATGTCGGGATCCTCGGGCCGGGGGCCCACGATCGACATGTCGCCGCGCAGCACATTGAAGAGCTGCGGCAGCTCGTCGATTTTGGTGCGACGCAACAGCGCTCCCAGCGGGAAGACGCGAGGGTCGTCCTGTCCCGTGATGCGGCTGGCCGGCGCGGGCCGGCGCTGGTGCATGGTCCGGAGCTTGTACATGGTGAAGGGGGCTCCCGCGCGCCCCATGCGCCGCGCCCGGTACAGCACCGGCCCCGGGCTCGCGAGGCGGATGCCGAGCGCCGCGAGTGCGAGCACGGGCGCGACCAGCGCGAGGCCGAGTGCCGCGAGCACGATGTCAAGCAGGCGTTTCGCCATGGCGGTGCGTCCGGCGGACGGTGAGGAACACCTCCGCCGCTTCCAGGCAGGTCTGGTTGCCCCACGCCCTGGCGCGGTTGCGGAGCGCCTCGAGCGAGCGGGGGTGTGGATACGGCCGGACCTCGCTCTCGTAGCACGCCATGGCGGCGATCTTGGTCTCGAGCGTCTCGGAGATATCCACCCATGTGTCGGGCACGAAGCTGCGCGGGTAGGCCCATTCGGTGCTGCTCGCGGTATCGAACGCGTAGACCGCGCCAATGCCCTGCTCGGTGGGACGCGTGGCGACGAGCGCGGCCTTGAACAGCAGCTCATGGTCGCGGTTCACGTCCCCGCCGTGCTGGCAATACACGATGTCGGGATGTACCTCACGCACGAGGCTTGTCAGCGCCCCGATGATGTCCGTCAGCGTCAGCGTGTCGAGCCGCTGGTCGGGGAACCCCAGCATGCGGACGTCGCGCACGCCGAGCGTGCGGGCCGCGCGACAAATGTGCTCCGACTGACCGATGCCTTCGGGTCCGTAGCGGAGCGACTCGCCTTCGCAGGCGATGGCCGTGTGCACCTCGTCGCCGGCGCGCGTGTGCAGCGCGACCGTGCCGCCGCACCCCAACACTTCGTCGTCGGGATGGGCGGCGATCACCAGGACGCGGCTAGGCGAGCGCGTGCTCATCGATACTGGTCCACATGCGACCGGTCCACAGCTGGTCACTCAAATCCCGACCCCGCAGGATGGTGCCATCTTCCTGCTCGAGCTCGAGCAGCACGACCACGCCCTTGCCCCCGTCTTCCTCCTCGCCGCAGGCGACCATCTGCCCGCATGCCTCCGCGACGGGGCTTACGAGCGGACCCAGCACGGTCCCGGGCTCGACGGGAGCCGTGGTGCCGTTGCCGCTCAAGAGGAGCGCGGCCTGCCACACGGTCCAGCGAGTCCCGTCGAGCCAGCTGAACGCCCCGGGGTAGGGCCGCGTGAGCGCGCGAATGAAGTCGTAGACCTCGCGGCTCGGGCGGGACCAGTCGATCACGCCGTCGGCGGGGCGGCGCCGCGGGAGCTCCGGGTGCTCGCTCGCGGGCTGGGGCCGGCCGGGCCGCTCGCCGGCGAGCAGCCGTGGCACGAGGCGCAGCAGCATGTCGCGATTGGACGTGGCGACCTGGTCGTAGAGCGACGCGACGGTGTCGTACGGCGTGATGCTGAAGGCGACCTGGTCGATCACGTCGCCCCGGTCCACGCCCTCGGCGAGCCAGATGAGCGAGTTCCCCGTCTCGGTCTCGCCCTTGATCAGCGCCCAATTCACCGGAGCGCTGCCGCGGTAGCGCGGCAAGTGCGAGGCGTGCGCGCCGATCATGCCCATGCGGGCCAGCCGCAGCGCGGGCGGGCGGACGATCTGGCTCCAGCCGATCACGAACGCGACGTCGGGCTGGATGGCGGCGAGCGCGGCGAGGCCGTCCGGGCCGTTGATATCCGTGATTTCGTAAAGCGGCACCCCGTAGCGAGCGCACAGCGGGCCGTAGTCGATCGCGCCGGAGCGGCGCGCCCGCCGCTCGGGAGTGAGCGTGATGACGCCGTGAATCGGCGCCCCGGCCTGCATGAGGGCCTCGAACGCCGGACCGCCCTCGGCGTGGAATCCGACCCAGGCAAAGCGTAGCGGTTTCATCGCCGGTTGACCCATACCACGTCGCGGACGGCCTCGATCACGTCGGTCACGTCGTCGTCCGTGAGCCGGGGATTGAGCGGCAGGCTCAGCAGCCGGCCGTAGTTGCTCCAGGCGACGGGAAAGCTCTGCGGAGCGTAGCCGTAGCGATCGCGATAATAAGGATGGAGATGGATAGGGATGAAGTGGACCGAGGTCCCGATGTGGCGGGCCGCGAGCTCCGCGATGAAGCGATCGCGGTCGATGCGCAACGTCCCGGGGACGAGGCGCAGCACATAGAGGTGCCAGGCATGCTCCACCTCGGGACGCTCGACCGGCAGCTCGAGGGCGTCCAGGTCGGCGAACCCCGCGGTATAGCGCGCGACTACGTGCCGCCGGCGCCGTTGGAACCCGGCGAGCTTTTCGAGCTGCCGCAAGCCCAGCGCCGCCTGGATGTCGGTCATGTTGTACTTGAAGCCGGGGAGCAGGATGTCGTAGTGCCAGCTCCCGCCCTGGTCGTAGCGACGCCACGCGTCCCGGCTCATGCCGTGCAGGCTGACGACGCGCGCGCGGTCCAGCAGCGCCGGCTCGCCCGTGAGCATGCCGCCCTCGCCGGTGGTCAGGTTCTTGGTGGCGTAGAAGCTGAAGGCGACGGGGTTCGGTCCCGACCCGATGAGACGGCCCTTGTAGCGGGCGGGCAGCGCATGCGCGGCATCTTCGATCACGGCGAGCCCGTGCGCGCGGGCAACGTCGTGAATGGCGTCCAGGTCGGCGGGGTGGCCGGCGTAGTGCACCGGGAGGACGGCCTTGGTCCGTGCCGTGACCGCGGCTTCGAGCCCCTGGGGGTCGAGGTTGAGGGTGTCGGGCACCACGTCCACGAGGACGGGTCGCGCGCCGGTGTGCTCGATGACGTTCACCGACGCGGCGAAGGTCATCGGCGTGGTGATGACCTCGTCGCCCGGACCGATGCCGAGGGTGACGAGGGCGGTGTGCAGCCCGGCGGTGCAGGAGTTGAGCGCCAGCGCCCCGGGCGCCGCGAGGTACGCGGCGAACTCGGTTTCGAACCGTCGGGTCTTGGGCCCCGTCGTGATCCAGTCGGAGCGCAGCGTGTCGACCACTTCGTCGATCTCCTCTTGCCCGACGAGCGGCGGGGCGAAGGGCAGGAAGCTGGCGCGGCGCCGCCGCGCGGGTGCGGGAGTGGGCGGGGGAGCGGACGCCGTCACGGCCATCGCGCCGGAGGCGCGGTTCTCAGGCAAGGCTCTCATGGGGTGCCCGCGACCCACCGTTGCCACCCGCGTCGGCGAGCGCCGGGACGACCAGGGCGACCGGGGCGAGCGCGTGGTCGCGCTGGTACTCCGGCACGAGCGCGGCGAGCGCGCGCACCGCGTCCTGGTGATCGCTCAATGCCGCCACGGAGAGCAGCTGTCGCAGGTCCCGTCCCAGCGTCGTCCCGTCGACATGGTCCCGCTCGATCAGTCGGATCTTGTCCGCCGAGGTCGGCACGGTGCGCTCCCCGGCGGCGACCAGCTCCTCGCGCAGCTTCTCGCCGGGCCGCAGGCCCACGAACTTGATGTGGATGTCCTGGTAGGGGACGAAGCCGGAGAGCCGGATCAGCTGCTCGGCCAGGTCCAGGATGCGGACCTGCCGGCCCATTTCGAGAATGGCGATGCGCTTTGCCGCTTCGGGGAGCGTGGCGGCCGCCAGCACCAGCTGCACCGCCTCGGGAATGGTCATGAAGTAGCGCTTCACTTCGGGGTGGGTGACGGTGAGAGGTCCGCCCGCCGCGAGCTGTTTGTTGAACAGCGGGAGGACGCTGCCGTCGGAGCCCAGGACGTTGCCGAAGCGCACGACGCGGAAATCGGTGCCCGCGTTCCGGTAGGCGGGCAGCTCGAGCACGATGCGCTCCGCCACCCGTTTCGTGGCGCCGAGGATGCTCGTCGGGTTCACGGCCTTGTCGGTCGAGATCAGGACGAACGTGCCGACGCCGTTGCGCGCGGCGCAGCGCGCGGTGCGCAGCGTTCCCACCACGTTGTTCCACACGCCTTCCAGCACGTTGGCCTCGAGCATCGGCACGTGCTTGTAGGCGGCGGCGTGGAACACGTAGTCCGGCCGGCACGTCTCGAAGATTTCCTGGAGCCGATCAGCGTTGGTGACGCTCGCGAGCGCGGGGACGACCTCCGCGCTGGGGCAGGCCTCGCTCACCTCGCGGGTGATGAAGTACAGCGGGCTCTCGGCCCGCTCGAGCAGCACGATGCGGCGCGGACGGAAGCGGGCGATCTGGCGGGCCAGCTCGGAGCCGATCGAGCCTCCGGCACCCGTGATCAAGACGCAACGGCCGCCGAACTCGCGCTCCATCGCCCCGAGGTCGAGCTTGACGGCGTCGCGCCCCAACAGGTCGTTGATCTGCACCTCGCGGAGATGGCGCAAGCTCAGCGGACCGCTCGCCAGCAGGTCCTGCAGCGGGGGCAGGATCTTGCACTCGACGCCCGTCTCGCTGCAGCGCGCGACGATGCGGCGCATCACCTCGCCCGGGGCCGACGGAATGGCGATCGCCAGCAACGCGACCTGGAATCGGGGCACCAGCTCGCCCAGTCGGTCCGTGCCGCCCACGACCGAGACGCCGTGCAGCGTCCGTCCGTGCAGGTCGGGAGCGTCGTCGATGAGGCCGACGACGTTCAAGAGCCCCCGGGGATCGTGCTGGATCTGGCGCAGCAGCTGCTCGCCCGCCTCGCCCGCCCCTATAATGAAGGTGCGCCGCCCCCGCGCCGGCTGGCGGTTGGGGAGCGAGCTCTCGCGCACCCAGCGCGAGGCGAAGCGGATGCCACCGGAGAGGAAGATCGCGATCACCCAGTCGAGCAACGGCACGGATCGCGGCATGCCCTTCAACCCGCCCGTGAAGAACAGACCCGCCACGAACACGACCGAGCTCAAGCTCACGGCGACGCACAGGTTCACCAGGTCCGCCATCCCGACGTAGCGCCACCAGCCGCTGTAGGCGGAGAAGCGCTGGAAGAACAGCAGACGAGGGATGAGGAGCCAGGGCAGTGTCACGGCCCAGCGGTGCAGCTCCTCGGGGGGGATGGCGAAGTCGAAGCGCACGGCGTAGGCGGCGAGATATCCCAGGGAGATCAACAGGAGGTGCACTCCCAGGATGATCGACCGCCGGTACGGGTAGAGGCGTAGCATCAGCGTGTGGGGCATGACGAGTGCGCTGTCTGCACAATGCATGCTCACACACTGGACGCGGCGTCAGTCACACACTCAAGGGCTGAGTGCCCCGGATTCCCGCTCGTCGGCTCGTGTGAGGCTCGGACGCCACACCACGGTTCTGTAGCATGTGGGAGAGGAGCAGCACTAATCAGGAGCAATCACGCATCAGTGCGCAATCAACGTCGTTTCCGGCGCGAGTGCCCCCGCGCCGCGGTATTCCCCTTGCAGCGCTGATCAGGACTATGAGAGAGCGCTCGCGCCTGCCGGAGGTTGCATCGGTCGAAGGAGCCTTGATGCGGTCGTCGACGCTGCCGGCGGCGGAGGTCTGGTCGCGCAATGGGGCGTCGGGCGAAACCGACTGGCAGCACTACTTCGGTGCCGTGCGACGGCGGAAGTGGACGGTGGTAGCCGTCACCTGTCTCGGCACCGCCTTGGGCCTGTTCGCCAGCCGGCTGCTGCACCCCCCCTACTCGGCTACGGCGCTGCTCTGGTTCGAGACCAAGGACCGGGCCGCGGCGGCGCGGGACCCCCGGTCAGCCTCCGAGGCCGACGAGCTGCTGAATCCGTCCGGGTGGATCGACCTGGTGGAATCGAACGCCGTGTTGGAGGAAGTAGTACGGCAGCAGCGGCTGTACCTGCGCCCCGCTCCCAATCCGGCTGACTCGGCGGCGCTGGCGGCGCTGCGGCTCGACGGGACGCCCGTACCCGGGGCGTACAGCTACACGGTCGATCGCGACGGCCGGATCTTCACCCTCGAGAAGGGCGGCCGCGTGGTCCAGACCGATTCCCTGGCTGAGGCGGTCGGGAAGGGCCTGGGGTTCAGCTGGAGTCCTCCTCGCGGGTTCGTGGCGCCGGGACATGCCGTCGACTTTGTGCTGAGCACTCCCGCGGACGCGGCGCGGCAGCTCATGAAGACCCTAAGTGTGAGCACCGACGTCGACCCCGCGCTGATGCGGGCGGGGACCGACGCCAACTTCCTGCGAATTCAGCTCACGGGCGCCCGGCCCGCGGAGCTCGCGGCCACGGTGAACGCGATCGCGGACCGCGTGGTCGTGGTCGCCGCCGACTTGAAGCGCATCAAGCTGGTGGAGCTGGGACGCATTCTGGACGACCAGCGCCAGCACGCTCAGGGGAGCCTGCGCCAAGCGGAAGCGGCGCTGCGCGACTTCCGCATGCGGAGCGCGGGCGTGTTGCGGCAGGGGGCGCCGCCCGTCTCGGCCACCTTGCGGGGGGGGGGCGACCCCGTGTTCGACCGCTCGTTCGACACCAAGCTGGCGCTCGATTCGGTGCAGCGCGATCGCCAGGCGCTCGAGCGCGCGCTGGCGCAGATCGGCGACTCGGGGCCGCCGGTCGAGGCGCTGCAGGCGATCGGCGCGGTGCAGAAGTCGGCCGAGCTGTCGCTGGCCCTGCAGGAGCTGACCCAGAAGCAGGCCACGTTGCGGGCGCTGCGCTATCGCTACACCGACGCGAGCGAGCCCGTCCAGCGGGTGCGCGGCGACGTGCAAACCCTCATGCAGAGCACCATTCCCACGCTGGCACGCGGGCTGGACGCCGACCTCGCGGCGCGAGCGGAGCAGCTCGGGCGCCGGGCCGACGCCGCGTTCGGCTACCTGCACGACCTGCCGCCGCTGGCGTTGGAGGAGGCGCGGCTGCAGCGCGACGTGACAATCGCGGAGCAGTTGTTCACGACCGTGCAGCAGAGCTACAACCAGACGCAGTTGGCGGCCGTGAGCACGCTGCCGGACGTCCGGATCCTCGACCGCGCCACGCCCCCCGACCGGCCGGACCGGACCTGGACGCCGCTGCTCGCGTGCGCGTCGTTCGTGGTGAGCCTCGGCCTGGCCGTGTTCGGTGTGGTCCTACTGGACGGGGTGGATCACAAGGTGCGCTACCCGGAGCACGTCACGCACCAGATGCGGCTGTCCATCCTGGGCGCTGTTCCCCGGTTCGACTGGCGTCACCTGGGCAACGGCAAGACGGCTGAAGCGGCGGCGCCGGTGGTCGAGGCGCTGCGCGGCCTCCGGCTGCGGCTGAGCAACGCCGGGGGCTCCGGTCCGCTGCTCGTGACGGTGACCAGTCCCGGTGTGGGGGAGGGAAAGTCGTTCCTGTCGTGCAACCTCGCCCTCGCCTTCGCCGACGCGGGCTACCGCACGCTGCTGATCGACGGCGACGTGCGGCGCGGCGGCCAGCACCGCATGCTGGGCCTGCACCGGGAGCCGGGGTTGATCGATTTCCTCGCCGGCGACCTGCCGTTCGAGACTGTGGTTCAGGCCACACGCCACCCAGGTCTGTCGTTCATCGGGTGCGGAGCGCGCCGGGCGAGCGCGCCCGAGCTGCTCAGCTCGGACGTGATGACCGACCTGATCGACCGCGTGCGCGCGGAGTGCGGCGTGGTGCTGGTGGACAGTCCGCCGCTCGCGGTGGGCGTGGACCCCTACGTGCTGGCGACGCGCACCGGCAACGTGCTGATCGTGCTGCGGGCGGGGGTGTCCGATCTCGACATGGCCGCCGCGAAGCTGGATGTGCTCGACACCCTGCCGGTGCGCGTGTTGGGCGCGGTGTTGAACGACGTTCGGCCCTACGGGGCGTATCGCTACTACACCTACGACGCGGCGGCGTATGCGGAAGCCAACGGCGCCGCCAGCCGGCGCCGCTCAGGGTCGGCGGGCGTGCTATGGGGGCGCTCATGAGCAAGCGAACGAGCCGGTGGTGGCGTGGAGCGGTGCTCACGGGCATGTGGTGGCTGGCCGTGGCGCGGCCCGCCGCGGGCCAGGAGGACCAGGCGCCGCCGGCCGCGCCACCGGCGCCGCCCGAGCTGGTGGCGGGACACCCGCTCGCGACCCGAGCCGCCCTGCTCGATTCAGCGCAGCGCAGCGCGGCTGGCGGCGATACCCTCCGGGCCGCGGCGATTCGCACGCGACTGGCGGCCGGGGACTTCCAGCCCGGTGAGCGTATCTGGATGCGCGTCGACAGCGAGCCCGCGCTGAGCGACACGTTCACGGTCACCACGGCGGGCACCGTGTCCCTCCCCTCCCCGGTCAATCACGAGATCCCGCTCCGGGGCGTGCTCCGGTCCGAGCTGCAGAGCTACCTCGTGCAACAGCTGTCGCAGTACCTCCGGAGCCCCGCGCTGCGGGCCCGCGCCCTGGTGCGCGTGTCGGTGCAGGGCGGTGTGGTGCGGCCCGGCTATTATGCCGTGCCGGCGGACGCCCTCGTGGCTGACGCCCTCATGGCAGCCGGGGGAACGCTCCCGACTTCGAAGCCGGGCAAGATGCGGCTGGAACGGGGCGGCGAACGCTTCCTCGAGGGCAAAGAGCTCGCTCAGGCCATCGCGCAGGGCCGCACCCTCGACGATCTGAACGTGCAGGACGGCGATCAGCTGGTGGTCCCGAAGGAAGGCGCCGGCATGGGCGACAACCTGCGCTTTCTCTGGGTCGTCATCAGCATCGCCGGAGGGATCGTCGGGCTCACGAAAGTCTTTGGGCACTGAAAAGGCAGGTTGGTGGAGGTTGGTGGAGGTTGGGGGAGGTTGGGGGAGGTTGGGGGAGGTTGCCCCGCTGACGTGACAACCTCCCCAAACCTCCCCAACCTCCCCCGTCCTCCACAACCTCCCGCCAGGCTCGCAACAAACTCACACCACTCGCAACGAAATGGTTCGCCCGCGCCGGGCGAAGCTATTAGCTTGGACCCGTGAGGAGCGGGCTACGGAGCGATCCAGCGCAATGGAAGGACGAGCGCCAGCGGCGCGGCCTCGCGGGGGAGGAGCAGGCGATCCGTTACCTCCTGTCGCGTGGGTGCCACATCGTGGCGCATCGATTCCGCGTGGGTCACACGGAAATCGACCTGATCGCGCGTCAGGGAAACCTCGTGACCTTCGTGGAAGTGAAAACGCGCCGCGGGACCGCGTTCGGCAGCCCGTTCGAGGCCATCACGGGGGCCAAGCGCCGGGAGCTGGTGAAGGCGGCACGTGTGTGGGTGGACCGTTTCGGGAAGCCCGCCGACATCTACCGCTTCGATTGCATTGGGATCGTGAATGGCCGGCTGGAGCACGTGGCAGACGCGTTCCGCCCCGGGTGGCGCTAGCCTGGGCTTCGGTATATATTCGGGCCTCTCACGCGGAGGCTCCCAACCCATGTCGAGGATACTCATGGCGGCTGAAAACGAAGCTCCCAGGCTCACGGAGGAGCGCCGCAAGGCTCTCAACCTGGCGATCACGCAGATCGAGAAGACGTGCGGCAAGGGCGCCATCATGCGGATGGGAGCGGACTCGCCCCAGGTGCGGGTGGAGGCGATTCCCACGGGCGCGATCAACCTCGACGCGGCGATCGGCATCGGGGGAATTCCGCGGGGCCGGGTGACGGAGATCTTCGGGCCGGAATCGAGCGGCAAGACCACGCTGGCGCTGCACGTCGTGGCGCACTCACAGCGGCAGGGCGGGGCGGCCGCGTACATCGACGCCGAGCACGCGCTCGACGTCGAATACGCCAAAAAGCTGGGTGTCGACATCGACAACCTGCTCGTGTCGCAGCCGGACACGGGCGAGCAAGGGCTTGAGATCACGGAGATCCTGGTGCGCTCGGGGGCGGTGGACGTCGTGGTCGTCGACTCGGTCGCGGCGCTCGTTCCCAAGGCGGAGATCGAGGGCGACATGGGAGACTCGCTCCCGGGGCTGCAGGCGCGGCTGATGAGCCAGGCGCTGCGCAAGCTCGCGGGGGCGATCAACCGGTCGCGCACGGCGGTGGTGTTCATCAACCAGTTGCGCGAGAAGATCGGGGTCATGTTCGGCAATCCCGAGACGACCACCGGGGGCCGGGCGCTCAAGTTTTACGCCTCGGTGCGGCTCGACGTGCGGCGCATCGGACCGGTCAAGGACCGCGAGGTGGTCATCGGCAACCACGTGCGGGTGAAGGTCGTGAAGAACAAAGTGGCGCCGCCGTTCCGTCAGGCCGAGTTCGACATCATGTTCGACGAGGGAATCAGCCACGAGTCGCTGCTGGTGGATATCGCGGCCGAGGCGGGGATCATCGAGAAGTCGGGGGCGTGGTACGCCTACGGCAAGGAGCGGATCGGTCAGGGACGCGAGAACGCGAAGCTGTACCTCAAGGATCACGCGGATCTCGCCGCGGAAGTCGAAGCCAAGGTCAAGGAGCACCTCGGGGTGAAGCCCGCCGCGGTGGCGGCGGACGAGGAGGCCTCCGCTCCCGAGGAGTGAGTGCCGACCCTCACCGGCATCGCCCCCGATCCGCGCCAGCCGGGTTATCGGCTGGTGGAGGTGGATCGGGGGCGGTTTGCGTCATTGCCGGCCGACGCGCTCGAGCTGCTCGGCCTGCGGGTCGGCGCGGCGCTGGAGCCCGCGGTGCTCGATCGACTGAGCGGGCTGGCCGACGTGGAAGCGGCGCAGCGCGCGGCGCTGCGGGCCCTGGCGCGCCGCGCCCACGCCTGGCGCGATCTGGAGCGGCGGCTCGCCAAGAAGCAGCATCCCCCCGCGGCGGTGAGGGCGGCCCTGGAGCGCCTGGCGGCGCGGGGCCTGCTGGACGACCGCCGATTCGCAGAACAATACGCCGCGGTGCGCGCGACGCGCGGCAAGGGACCGGCCCGGATCCTCACCGACCTGCTCGCCCAGGGTGTGGAGCGTGGGGTCGCGGAGGCCGCGGTAGCGCGGGCACTGGAAGAGGAAGGGATCGATCCGCAGGTCGAAGCCCGCGCCACGGCCGCCAAGCGGGCACGGCAACTGGGGGGCTTGCCGCCACCGGTACGGCGTCGCCGGTTGCTCGCGTTCCTGGTGCGCCGGGGCTACTCCGGTCCGGAGGTGAAGGAGCTGGTAAAGGAGTTGTGCGGGTAGGGGCCGGCCGTCCTGGCAACCCCGGGGCGCCGCCGCGCGGTCAACCCAGCGCGGCCTGCAGCGTTTACTAACCCCGGGGCACCGCCCCGGGGTTGGTCGACCGGAATCGGGTTCCGCGAACCCCGGGGCATGGCCCCGGGGTTAACCCACCCTGGAGGGCGTCGCGTGCGAAAGCGGGGACCTCACCAGGCGTGCGGGCTGTACGCTCACGTCACGGGGGATACATGGCGGCGCGTCCCTGCCATCCGTAAACTCGACGTCTCGGTAATTACGGATTCGGTGCTCGATGCAGGGCGACGCACTCTCGTCCGTGTTCACGCTCAAGCCGTGTTGAGCGATCACGTGCACGTCGTTGTGAGCTACCCGCCACACGCGACGCTGGCGGCGTTTGTCCGGGACGCGAAGTCAGAATCGGCGCGGCGCATCAACTCAGCGCGTTTGGATGCCCAGCGCGTGCGATGGTGTCGCGGTTACTACGCCGGCTCTCTGTCGCGACGCGACGTCCTCCCGACGCGGTCCTACTTGGCAGGGCAGTTTCAGCGACACCCGGACCGTATCCCACGGTAGCGTCGGCAGGTCCACCCCGGGGCCACGCCCCGGGGTTCACAAGTGCCTCGGTGCCGTCGCCCCGGGGCTCTCGGGCGCCCGCTCTGCTGCGGGGCCCAGTATGGGCAGCCGCAGGTAACTCCGCGCTCGCCTTTCAGTTGCCCCGTGGCGCGCGCTATATTCCCCCCATGACTTCCGCCGAAATCCGCCGCAAGTTTCTGGCGTTCTTTGCGGCCCGGGGGCATCGCGAGGTGCCGAGTTCCTCCCTGGTCCCGGCGGACGATCCGACCTTGCTGTTCACCAACGCCGGCATGGTGCAGTTCAAGCGGGTGTTCCAGGGGCTCGAGCGGCGCGACTATACTCGCGCCGTCACCTGCCAGAAGTGCGTGCGCGCCGGCGGCAAGCACAACGACCTCGAGCAGGTCGGCCACACCGCCCGCCACCACACCTTCTTCGAGATGCTCGGCAACTTCTCCTTCGGCGACTACTTCAAGAAGGAAGCAATCGCGTACGCCTGGGAGTGGGTGACCGGGAAGGACTGGCTGGGGATGGACCCCGAGCGGCTGTACGTCACCGTCCACGACAGCGACGACGACGCCCGCCGGCTGTGGCGCGAGGTGACGGGGATCGCCGATGCGCGCATCTACGGGCTCGGCGACAAGGACAACTTCTGGCAGATGGGCGACACCGGGCCGTGCGGTCCGTGCTCGGAGCTCCTCGTCGATATTCGCGGGAAAGGGGAAACGGGTAAGGGGAAACGGGAGCTCCCGCTCGACGAGTTCGTGCGGTTGAGCGAGGAAGGCGAGCTACTCGAGATCTGGAATCTCGTGTTCATGCAGTTCGACCAGCAGCCCGACGGCTCGCGCGTCCCGCTCCCCGCTCCCTCGGTCGACACGGGGGCCGGATTGGAGCGCATCACGGCCGTCATGCAAGGCGTGCCGTCGAACTTCGACACCGATCTGTTCGCCCCGATTATCGAGCGGGCGGCGGCGGTGATCGGCAAGCGATACGACCCCGGGCCCGCGGGAGCCTCGTATCGGGTGCTCGCCGACCACGCGCGGGCGGTCGCGTTCCTGCTGGCCGACGGCGTGTACCCGTCCAACGAGGGACGCGGCTACGTGCTGCGTCGCATCCTGCGCCGGGCGGTGCGGCACGCCTGGCTACTGGGTCGCCGCGAGCCGACGCTGGTGCATCTGGTGAACGCGGTGGGCGGGGTGATGGGGAGCGTGTACCCGGAGCTGGTGCAGAAACGCACCCACCTGGAGAGCGTGACGCGCGCCGAGGAGGAGCGCTTCTTCGACACGATCGAGGGCGGTCTGGAGCGGCTGGAGCAGCTCAACGACGCCAAGCGGATCTCGGGTGCCGAGGCGTTCAAGCTGTACGACACGTACGGGTTCCCGATCGATCTCACGCAGCTCATTGCCGCGGAGCGTGGTCAGACGGTCGACGTGGCGGGCTTCGAGCGCGAGCTCGGGCAGCAGCGCACCCGCTCGCTCGAGGCGCTGGAGCGGAGCAAAGCGGGACGCTCGGGGAAGGGCGCCGTGCCTGTGAAGCGGAGCGGCGAGTGGCGCACCGTGAAGCCCCGGGCCAAACAGAAATGGGTGGGCTACGACACGACGGCGGCCGAGACCGACGTGCTCCGGTTTCGGCAGGCGAGCGACGTGGTGGAGCTCGTCCTCCAGGAGAATCCCTTCTACGCCGAGTCGGGCGGGCAAATCAGTGACACGGGGCAGGTGAAGGGAAAGGGGTGGACCCTCGACGTCGAGGGCGTCGAGAAGGTGGACGGCATGAGCGCGGTGGTGGGGCACTTCGCCGAGGAGTTCGAGCCCACGCCCGTGCTGGCCCAGGTCGACGAGCCGCGCCGCAAGAACATCGAGCGCAACCACACCGCCACGCATCTGGTGCACGCGGCGCTGCGCCGGATCCTCGGCCCCCACGTCCGCCAGCAGGGCTCGGTCGTGGCTCCCGAGCGGTTGCGGTTCGACTTCGCGCATCACGGCCCGGTGGACGACTCGACCCTTGCCCGGATCGAGGAAGAGGTGAACCGCCATGTGTGGGAGAACCTGCCGGTCACCACGCGCGAGATGAAGTACAAGGAAGCGATTGCCACGGGCGCGATGGCGTTCTTCACGGAGAAGTACGGCGACGTCGTGCGCGTGGTGGACGTGCCGGGCGTGTCACTCGAGCTGTGCGGCGGCACCCATGTAACGAGCACCGGGCAGATCGCGCTGTTCCGGTTCACGCACGAAACGGGGGCCGCGGCGGGAGTGCGGCGCATCGAAGCCGTGACCGGCCCGGGGGCGTACGCCCTGATCCGTAAGCTCGAGGGGGAGCTCGAGGACGCGGCGGGCGCGCTCAAGACGCAGCCCGAGCATCTGGTGCGGCGCATCGAGCAGCTGCTGGAGGAAAACAAGAAGCTCGAGAAGCGAGTCGAAGACCTCTTGAGGACGGGAAGCGGGAAACAGGAAACGGGAAACGTCGAGCGCATCGGCGACGTGGAGCTGTACATCGCGGACTCGGATCTCGAGGATCGCGATCAAATCGGGCTCGTGATGGATGCCTTCCGATCGAGCCATCGGCGTGCGGTATCCGTCTTGTTCACCAACGGTGAGCGACCGGGGATCCACGTGGGCGTGACCGACGACCTGGTGGCGCAGGGCCTGAAGGCCGGCGACATCGCGGCCGCCCTGGCGGCGGTTTCGGGCGGCAAGGGGGGCGGCCGCCCGCACTTCGCGTCCGCGGGCGCGGGCGATCCCGCCAAGCTGGGCCAGACCCGCGCCCAGACGGCGGCCATCGTGCAGCGGTTGCTCGCACGATGACCCGGCGCGAGCTGCTCGCCTGGCTCGAGGCGCGCCGCCCAGCGCCGCCCGACATGCTGCGCCCCCGCCTCGTCGCCGCCGTGACCGACGCCGATCTCCCGCTTCCGGATCACCTCGCCCTGCTGGGGCAACGCCTGCTGGCGCGGGTCGCGGGCCGACCCGAGGGCGGACGCGAGCTGGCGCTCGACCTGCTCGCGGCCGACGCATTCGTCACCTACGCGTTCGAGGCCCAGGCCGAAGCCGACGTGGCCGGGCTCGTGGCGCTCGCGGGACGCGTGGGAGCCGCGTCCGGGTCGTGAGCACGCCGCTCGGGGCGGGACCGGGCCTGCTGGTGTTGGTGGACCCGAGTCGCACCGGGCCCGCCGAGGCTGCGACGGTGGCGCGGGCGGCTCACGCCGCCGGCGCCGCGGGCATCCTCTTGGGCTCTTCCTTCGACGGCACGCAGGACACGGAGCTGGTGGCGCGGGCGATCCGGCAGGCGGGCGCGGGGCTGCCCGTGGCGCTGTTCCCCGGCTCCGCGCTGCAGCTCACGCAGGAAGTCGATCTGATCCTTTTCCTTTCGCTCGTGTCCGGGCGTAACCCGCAGTATCTGATCGAAGAGCACGTGCGGGCCGTCCCGTTCCTGACGCGCCACGCCGTACCCACGCTCTCGACCGGCTACATCCTGGTGGACGGCGGACGTGTGACCAGCGTGGAGGCGGTGAGCCAGACGCGGCCGCTCCCTGCCGACAAGCCAGAGCTGGCGCGGGCGCACGCGACGGCGGCGCGGCTCATCGGCATGCAGGCCATCTATCTGGACGCGGGGAGCGGCGCTCCCCGGCCCGTGTCGGCGGAGGTGATCCGGGCCTGCCGTGAGGGGGTGCCCGGTCTGACGTTGTTCGTGGGCGGCGGGATCCGCAGCGCGGAGCACGTGCGGGCGGCGCGACGCGCCGGCGCGGACTTCGTGGTGGTGGGGACGGCGCTGGAGGAGCGGGGCGTGAGCGGGGGCGGACCCCAGGTCGATCTGCCAGCGCTGGTGCGGGCGGTCGCCGGGTGACGCCGGCGGAGCAGGCGCGGGTCGGCCTGGCCGGCCTGGCGGCGCTCGCCTCCCGCGTGGCCGAGCTGCATGCGGCTGACATCGCGCGATTGGCCGCGCTCTACGTCGACACGCTGCGCGGCGGCGGCACGCTGTGGTTCGCGGGGAACGGCGGCAGCGCCGCCGATGCCCAGCACGTGGCGGCAGAGTACGTGGTCCGCTACGGCCGAACGCGGCGGGCCCTCCCCGCGGTCGCCTTGACCACCGACACGTCACTGCTCACCGCGTGCGGCAACGATCTGGGGTTCGAGACGGTCTTTGCCCGGCAGGTAGAGGCGCTGCTGCGGCCCGGCGACCTGCTCGTCCTGCATTCGACCAGCGGCGAGAGCCCCAACCTGCTGCGCGCGGCCCAGGCGGCGCGCGCCAAGGGCGTCCGGGTGGTCGCGCTGCTCGGCAGGGGCGGCGGCGCCGTGCGGCGCTTGGTCGACGACTCGCTCGTCATTCCGGCCGATGAGCCCTCGCATATCCAGGAGCTGCATCTGGCGATCGAACATGTGATTTGCGGGATCGTGGAAGACCAGCTGAACACATGATTGCGGATTTCGGATTGCGGATTGCGGATCGGACGGGCGGTGTTCCAATCCGCAATCCGCAATCCCCAATCCGCCATGGGGATGGGTGGTGATCGACCTTTCGGGAAAGCGTGCTTTCGTCACGGGTGGGGGCCGCGGCATCGGCCGGGCGACGGCGGTGCTGCTCGCCCGGGCGGGCTGCAGGGTGGCGGTTGGCTACAGGAGCCGGCGATCCGACGCGGAAGAAACGGTCAGGGCGGTGGAGGGCGGTGGAGGGCGGGGAAGGGCGGTCGCCATCGGAGGTGACCTGGGAGACTCCGCCGCGGCGCAGCGCGCGGTGGCCGCGGCAGCGGAGGCGTTCGGCGGACTGGACCTGCTGATCGTGAACCACGGCATCTGGCCGCCCGACGAGGTAGCGCTCGAGCGCATGACCGACGCGCAATGGGATGTCACGATGCGCGTCAATCTGGACGCCGTGCTGTACGTGTGCCGCGCGGGCGTGCCGCTGCTGCCCGACGGCGGGAAGGTGGTGCTGGTCTCGTCCACGGCGGGGCAGCGGGGCGAGGCGTTTCACGCCGATTACGCCGCGACCAAGGGCGCGGTCATCGCCCTCACGAAGTCCCTCGCCGTGGAGCTCGCCCCGCGTCAGATCAACGTGAATTGCGTGGCGCCCGGGTGGGTCGACACGGAGATGTCGACGCAGCCGTACGGGCGGGACACGGGAGAGGGGAGGCGGGAGATCGAAGACACGATTCCGTTAGGGCGGGTCGCGAGCGCCGAGGACGTGGCCGGCCCGATCGCGTTTCTCTGCTCCGACCTGGCGCGCCACATCACGGGCGAGGTGCTGAACGTCAATGGGGGAAGCGTGCTGTGCGGGTGACTCGAATGCGGAGTGCGGAGTGCGGAATGCGGAATGTCAGGGCAAGGTCGCTCGCCAAGCGTCTCTACCCTTTACACTCCGCATTCCGCACTCCGCGTTCCGCACTTTCTACCGCATGAAATTCCCGGACCGTCTCCCAATTCCCGACGATGTTCTGAAAATCGCGCGGACGCTGGAGGACGCCGGCTTCGAAACCTGGTGCGTGGGCGGCGCGATCCGCGACAATCTGCTCGGGCTCGAGAACCACGACTTCGATCTCACCACGGCGGCGCCGCCGGAGGACGTGCAGCGCCTGTTCAAGCGCACGGTGCCGGTGGGGATCGAGCACGGCACGGTGGCGGTGCTCGACCGGAACAAGCAGGCCCACGAGGTCACCACGTTCCGCCGGGACATCCGCACCGACGGCCGGCACGCCGTGGTGGAGTTCGGCGTCTCGCTCACCGACGACCTCGCCCGGCGCGACTTCACGATCAACGCGATCGCCTACCATCCGATCCGGCACGAATGGCGCGACCCCTTCAAGGGCGCCGACGACCTGGCCAAGAAGCTGATCCGCTCGGTGGGCGATGCGAATTGGCGGTTCCAGGAGGACTATCTCCGGATCCTGCGAGCGTTGCGCTTCAGCGCGCGCTTCGATTTCCGCATCCACGGCGGCACGCTCGAGGCGGCGAAGGCCAACGCGCAAGGGCTGTCGCAGCTCTCGGCCGAGCGGGTGCGGGACGAGTGGTTCAAGGGGATCCGGACGGCGGGCCGCGTGTCGAAGCTGCTGGCGCTGTGGATCGATGTGGGGGCGGCGAGGATTTGGCTGCCGGAGATTGCGGGAAACGGGAAACGGGAAAGGGGAAACGTGGACAAGCTGCCCCGCGATCCGGTGCTCGTGACCGCATACCTGGCTTCGGATCCCGCTTCCGTGCTGACGCGTCTGAAGAGTTCGAACAAAGACATCGAACGGGGACGGGTGATTGGTGAATGGCGGGACAAGTATCCTGATCCGAAACACCTTCCCGACGTCCGGAAATGGCTGTCGCAGGTGGGCGAATACGCGGATGATCTGCTGGTACTGCTACCGGGACTGGACGTTTCCCGTTTCCCGTTTCCCGTTTCCCGCCTGCCCAAGGTCGTGTCGTCGATCCGCGCCGCCAAGGACCCGCTGACTCTGAAGGACCTCGCCATCAGCGGCGACGATCTCATCGCGGCGGGGGTGCGACCCGGCCCCGAGGTGGGCGAGACGCTGGCGCGGCTGCTCGGCGACGTCCTCGACGACCCCACCCGCAACACACGGGAGCAGCTGCTCGCTCGTGTCTAGCGCGCTGCTGTACGCCCTGGTAGCGGCCCTGGGGAACGTCGCCGGCGCCCTCGCCGTGACGCGACGCGCGGCGCGCGAGCTGGCCCTGATCGAGCACTTCGTGGCGTTCGGGGCGGGGTTCATGCTGGCGGTGGCGCTGGTGGAGCTGCTCCCCGAGGCGTTCGCTCGCTCGGGCGCGGCGGCCCCCGGCCTGGTGCTCGCGGGCTATCTCGCGGTGCACCTCACACAGCATACCCTCACGCCCCACTTCCACTTCGGTGAGGAGACGCACGCCGTCAACCGGGTGGCCGGCACATCGGCCCTGGTGGGCCTGCTGCTGCACACTTTTTTCGACGGCGTGGCCATCGCCAGCGCCTTTCTCGTGCGGCCGGCGCTCGGTGTCATGGTGTTCATCGCGATCTTCCTTCATAAGCTGCCGGAGGGCGTGACGGTCTCGAGCCTGATGCTGGCGGGCGGGCGCTCCGGAGGGCAGGCGATTATGGCGGCGGCGATGCTGGGCGGCGCGACGCTCGCGGGGGTCGTGTTCACGGACCAGCTGTCCTTCCTGGTGCGCCATGGGCTGGCGCTGTCCGCCGGCGTCACGATCTACGTCGCGGCGTCGAACCTGGTGCCGGAGTTTCAGGGGAAGCGGGGGTGGAAGCTGCCGGCAGCGTTTTTTTTCGGAGCGGCGGCCTTCTACATCACCAAGCTGGTGGTCGATCAGGTGTCATGAGCTCAATGGCACGAGGAGACCTGGTGTGGGTCGACCAACCCCGGGCCCATGGCCCGGGGAATGACGCGACCCGTCCCGGGCACCGCGCGGCCGAGCCGCGGCAGGACGTTGGTATTTCGGTGAGCCCCGGGGCATGGCCCCGGGGTTGGTCGACTCGGGCCGGCATGACGAGGTTGCTGTGGATGAAGAGGCCGTGAGTGTCTGATCCCACCCTCTTCTCCCGCTCCGCCGAACCCCTCGCGGCTCGTATGCGGCCGACGCGGCTCGAGGAATTCCTCGGCCAGGAGCACCTGCTCGGGCCCGGCAAGGCGCTGGGCGAGCTGATCCGGCGCGGCGACGTGGGGTCGTGCATCTTCTGGGGCCCGCCCGGCTCGGGCAAGACGACCCTCGCCCGGCTGATCGCGAATCACACGGATCGCCACTTCGAGCCGTTCTCCGCGGTCACCGAGGGCGTGGCCCGTGTGCGCGAGATCATCAAGCAGGCCGAGGAACGGCTCAAGTATGAGGGACGCGGCACGATCCTGTTCTGCGACGAGATCCACCGCTTCAACCGGGCGCAGCAGGACGCGTTTCTCCCCTGGGTCGAGAACGGCGTCATCACGCTGATCGGCGCCACCACGGAGAACCCCAGCTTCGAGCTGACGGCTCCGCTGCTGTCGCGCTGCCGGGTGTTCGTGTTCGAACCGCTGAAGGACGAGCACATCCGCGCGGTGATCGAGCGGGCGGTGGAGAAAACGGGAAACGGGAAACGGGAAACGGGAAAGGTGCTGGCCGAGGAGGCGATAGAAGCACTCGTCACGTACGCGCAGGGCGACGCACGTCGCGCGTTGAACGGACTGGAGGCGGTCCTCAACCACGTAGCCCACGTTTCCCGTTTCTCCTTTCCCGTTTCCCGAGAAGTCGCACTCTCCGTTCTGGAAAAGCCGCTCCCGATGTACGACAAATCCGGCGAGCAGCACTTCAACCTCATCTCCGCCCTCCACAAGGCCGTGCGCGGGTCGGACGTGGAGGGGTCGCTCTACTGGCTGGCGCGGATGCTCGCGGGGGGCGAGGATCCGCTGTATGTCGCCCGCCGCCTGGTACGCATCGCCGCCGAGGACGTGGGGCTGGCGGATCCGCGCGCCCTGTCCGTCGCGCTCGCGGCCAAGGACGCCTACCATTTCCTCGGCTCGCCCGAGGGAGAGCTCGCGCTCGCCCAGGCGGTCGTGTATCTCGCGAGCGCGCCCAAGTCGAACCGCGTGTACGTCGCGTTCGACCGGGCGATGGAGGCGGCGCGGCAACATCCGTCCGAGGCGGTGCCGCTGCACATCCGCAATGCGCCGACCAAGCTCATGGAGGACCTGGGCTACGGGGCGGGGTATCAGTACGCCCACGCCTTCCAGGACGCCTACGTGCCGCAAGAGTACCTACCGGAGGTGCTGCGGGGCCAGAAATGGTACGAGCCCACCGAGTTCGGATACGAGAAGGAGATCAAGAAGCGGATCGAGTGGTGGGCCGAGCTCAAGAAGAAGGCGACGCCATGACGCCACGACGCCACCTCGCACGTCGGCTCGCGAGCCCCACGAGGGCCCTGGAACGTGGCGTCTTGGCGTCGTGCGTCGTCCTGTGGGCCTGCGCGACGCTCGGCCGTCTCTCGTTCACCGAGCCCGACGTCACGCTTCAGGAGATCGACGTCACCGGCATCGGGCTCACCGGCGGCACCTTCGATCTGGTGTTCGACGTCTGGAACCCGAACGAGTACCGGCTGCGCTCCACGCGGCTCGAAGTGGGCGTCGATCTCGAGGGCACGCACTTCGGCGACGCGCTGCTGGACCGCCCGCTCGACCTGTCGCCCACCAATCACAGCCGGGTGGTGGTGCCCGTGCGGTTCGCCTGGGCGGGGTTGGGAGCCGGGGCGAAGGCCCTGCTCACCAGGCAGGCGCTGGGATATGCGGTGACGGGCCGGGTGTTCCTGGACACGCCGCTCGGGACCAAGACGGTCGGGTTGACGGGGAAGGGGAACGTGCCGCTGATGAAGCTGTTGAAATAGATTTCAGGAGCACGATGACGAGGAGCTCGGTCAGATCCGACAACTAATCGACGTCCAGCCGCCGGTCGAGCGCGCCTTCCTGGTCGGCGCGCCGCGCAAGGGCTCCGCGGACGCGGCCCAGGTGGACGACCACCTCGACGAGCTCGGCCGGCTCGCCGACACGGCGGGCGCCGAGGTGGTGGGCAGGACCCACCAACGCGTCGAAGCCCCCACCCCCACGTTCTACCTCGGCCAGGGAAAGGTCGACGAGCTCAAGGGAGTCCTCAACGATACGGGCTCGACACTGCTGTTGTTCGACGAGGCGCTCTCGCCGGTGCAGGGGTCGAGCCTGGAGAAAGCGCTCGCGGTGCGCGTGATGGATCGCACCGAGGTGATCCTCGACATCTTCGCGACGCGCGCCCGCTCGGCCGAGGCGAAGATGCAGGTGGAGCTGGCGCAGCTCCAGTACCTGCTGCCGCGACTCACGCGGATGTGGACGCACCTGTCGCGCATCCGCGGCGGCATCGGACTGCGCGGGCCGGGCGAGACCCAGCTCGAGACCGACCGGCGGGTCATCCGGCGCAAGATCTCCAACCTGAAGCGGCGCCTGGAGGAAGTCGCCCACCATCGCGCCAACCAGCGGCAGGGGCGCCGCGACCTGCCCAGCGCCGCGCTGGTCGGCTACACCAACGCCGGCAAATCGAGTCTGCTGCGCGCCCTCTCGGGGGCCGAGATCCTGGTCGAGGACCGGCTGTTCGCCACGCTCGACACGCTCACCCGGGAAGTCGATGTGGGCGGGGGCTACCGCTTCCGCCTCACCGACACGGTGGGGTTCATCCGCAAGCTGCCGCATCACCTGGTCGCGTCGTTCCGCGCCACGCTCGAGGAAGCCCGCGACGCGGACCTGCTGCTGCATGTGATCGACGCGTCGCACCCGACCTGGGAGGAGCAGGCGGATGTGGTGGAGCGAGAAGTGCGGAGTGCGGAGTGGGGCGTGCGGAATGACAATGTGGGTCCCGACCGCAAGCGCGTGGTTCACGTGTTCAACAAGGCCGACCTGCTGCCCGATCCTGAAGCGTTTCTCGGCATGGTTCGAGAGCGCTACCCGCACGCCGTCCTAACATCGTGCACTCCGCACTCCGCATTCCGCACTCCGCACTTGGGAGCGGTGGAGCGGTTGCGGGACGTGCTCCGCACCTCCGCCCAAGCGCTCCGTCCTATCGCGCGTATCCGCGTGCCCGTGGGGGATGGGAAGCTGCTCGCCGCGCTGCACCGCGACTCGGAGGTGCTGGATGAAACGCAGGTGGATGGCGTGGTGGAGGTCACGGCCCGCGTGCAGGCCTGGATGCTGGGCAAACTGCGGCGGGACGGGGTGGGGGTGGTAATCGGGGGATAAAGTGTGTTGTCCGCGCAACTGTAGGTGTGTAGTCCGCGAGCACTTACGGTTACCGGGCGCCGGGTGATGCGTGTCACCGCTCCCTCAGGGCCATCCGGATAGTTTCGCCGGAACGCCGAGCCGACTCGGCGCCTAACTACAGAGCACGCTGCTCAGAGCAAACCCGTCGAAAGACGGCGACGCAGAGCCACGGGGCTATAGCGGACACGCGCCGCCATGCTTGCCGGGCCGCCAGCGGATCGACATGGGTCGACGTTGGCGGCCCGTGCATTTGTGATCCTGCGGAGGCTCCCCGTGACCTTCATGCACAAGCTGGCCTGCCGGTTGTCCCTGCTCAAGGCTCGTTCGCTCGCCACCGCGGCGCTGCTTCTCAGCGTGGCGGTGGTGTTCAGCTGCGAACGCCCCGTCACCCTCGCGGGCGTCGACAATAATTCGGTCGCCGTACTCGTCGTCACTCCCAACGCCGTCACGCTGCAACCAAATCAGATGCAGGACTTCGTCGCGGTCGGTCTCACCGCCGCGGGGGACACCGCGTCGATTGGCGTGACCTGGAGCGCGACCGCTGGCAGCATCGACACGAGCTCGAACGGCGGGCGGCATTACGGGCACTACCGGAACGCCAGTTGCGGCGCGTTCCAGGTCATCGCGACGAGCCACCCGGGCGACCAGTCCGACACCGCCAATGTGACCGTGTCGGGGTGCCAGGTGCCCGTCGCGACAGTGACGGTGTCGCCGTCGTCCGCCAGCGTCTCGGTCGGGCAGACGGTACAGCTCACAGCGACACCCAGGGACGCGAACGGCAACGCTCTCTCGGGCCGGGTGGTCACCTGGGCCTCGAGCAATACGAGCGTCGCGACGGTGAGCGGAGCCGGGCTCGTGACGGGGCGGGCGGCCGGATCGGCGACGATTGCGGCGACCAGCGAAGCGAAGAGCGGGGCCGCCGTCGTCACGGTGCAAGCCTCGCCCCCGCCGCCGGGGTGCGCCGTCAGTTCTCTCACGTGGGGCAATACGCCGCTCGCGGCGGCGCAGACCGGGTCGTTCACCGTGGAATTCGACGCCACCCCCAACGGCACCGGGCTCGACGCGGTCACCGGTCTGTCGGCCGGTCCGGCGGCTGCGTTCGCGGACCTGGCCGTCATTGTGCGCTTCAATTCGGGCGGGACCATCGATGCGCGCAACGGCGGAGCCTACGGGGCGGCGAGCGCGATCGCGTACGCAGCGGGAACGAGCTACCACTTCCGCCTTGTCGTCGACGTGCCGAGCCATACCTATTCGGCGTACGTGACGCCGGCCGGCGGCACGGAGCAGACGATCGGGACGGGCTTTGCGTTCCGGATCGAGCAGAACGCCGTGGCCTCGCTCGCCAATTGGGCGCTGTACTCGGACGCCGGGACGCACACGGTCTGCAACTTCACGCTGGGGAGCGGCGTGCCCCCGGCGCCCGTGGCCTCGGTCGACGTGAGCCCGGCGACCGCGTCGCTGCCGGTGGGCGCGACGGTGCAGCTCGTGGCCACGCCGCGGGACGCGAGCGGCAATCCGCTGCCCGGCCGCGTCGTGACATGGGCCTCGAGCAATACGACCGTCGCGACCGTGAGTGCGAGCGGATTGGTGACCGGCAAAGTGGCCGGCACGGCCACGATCACGGCGACGAGCGAGGGGCAGAGCGGCACGGCGGCCATCACGGTCACGGCCGCGGGCGTGCCGGTGGCGTCGGTGTCGGTGACGCCCGCGACCGCCCAGGTGTTCGAGGGGCAGACCGTGCAGCTGACGGCGACGCCGCGTGACTCGGGCGGCAATGTGCTCTCGGGCCGTACGGTCACCTGGGCCTCGAGCAATACGAGCGTCGCGACGGTGAGCGCCAGCGGGCTCGTGACCGGCAAGGTCGCCGGCACGGCCACCATCACGGCGACGAGCGAGGGGCAGAGCGGTACCTCGACCATCACCGTGGTGCACGTCCCGGTGGCGTCGGTATCGGTGACGCCGGCCACCCCCTCCCTGAATGAGGGAAAGACCGTTCAGCTCACGGCGACGCCGCGCGACTCGAGCGGCAATGCGCTCTCGGGCCGTACGGTCACCTGGGCCTCGAGCAATACGAGCGTCGCGACGGTGAGCGCCAGCGGGCTCGTGACCGGCAAGGTCGCCGGCACGGCCACCATCACGGCGACGAGCGAGGGGCAGAACGGCACGTCGACCGTGACCGTCGTGCACCCGCCGGTGGCATCGGTGAGCGTCACCCCCGGCTCGGCGACCGTACCAGTGGGCGCGACGCTGCAATTGACGGCGACGCCCAAAGACGCCACCGGGAGTGCGCTGACGGGGCGCTCGGTGACGTGGGCGTCGAGCAATACGAGCGTCGCGACGGTGAGCGCTACGGGGCTCGTGACCGGCCAGGTCGCGGGCACGGCGACGATCACCGCGACGAGCGAGGGGCAGAGCGGCACCGCCGCCATCACCGTCACGCCTCCGGGCACCTCACAGTTCGGGCACGTGTTCATCGTGACCGAGGAGAACACGGATGCCGTCGACGTCACGAGTTCGTCGATGCCGTACCTGATGGGCCTGGCGCAGCAGTACGGGCTGTCGACGCAGTACTACGCCAACACGCATCCGTCGATCGGCAACTACTTCGAGCTGGCGACGGGGCAGGTCCTGACGAACAACGACGGCTCATCGACCATCCAGACGGTGGACAACGTCGTGCGTGAGCTGCTCGCGGCGGGCAAGACGTGGAAGTCGTACGCCGAGAATCTTCCCAACGCCTGCTATCTGGGCGGTGATACGGGGGGCTACGCGCGGAAACACAACGTCTTCGCGTTGCTCTCGGACGTGGCGAACAATGCCACGCAGGCGTGCAATATCGTCCCGTTCACCCAGTTCCCCACGGATCTCGCGAACGGGACGTTGCCCAGCTTCTCGAACATCGTGCCCAACCTGTGCAACGACGCGCACGACTGCTCGTTGAGCACGGCCGACAGGTGGCTCAGCGCGAACATCGCGCCCCTCCTCGCCAGCCCCGTGTTCCAGCAGGACGGCTTGTTGATCATCACGTTCGATGAGGCGGGCGGCGACAATACGCTGGGCGGCGGCCGAGTCTTCTGGGCGGTCATCAGTCCCAAGGCGAAGCGCGGGTACCAGTCGTCGATCACATATCAGCATCCCAGCACGCTGCGGCTGATCCTGAAGGGGCTCGGCGTGACCGTGTATCCCGGCGCGGCGGCGAGCGCGCCCGACATGAGCGAGTTCTTCACGCCGTGAGCCTGTCACTAGCTCGATGAGGAGTCGAGGACCATGAACTTCAAGCACAAGCTGTCGGCCCGCCTGGCGCGGCTGAAAGATCTCGTCGTCTTCGCTGCCTTGGCTGCCACGGCCTGCGAACGACCGGTGCTCACGGGGTCGGGCGACGCGGTCACGCGCCTCGTCGTATTCCCCCGTAATCTCACGGTTCACCCCAGCGACACGGCCCAACTGATGGCCGTCGCCTTCACTTCGTCCGGCGACACGGGCAGTATTAGTGTGAATTGGAGCGTGACGGGTGGCAGCATCATCGGGACCAGTACGAGCGGGGGGCGGCACTACGGGCGCTTCCAAGCGGCATCGCAGCCCGGCAAGGTCGACGTCATCGCGGAGGCCGCCGTCGCCGCCCCCCTGGCGGATACGGCCGTCGTTGCCGTCACGCCCGTCCCCGTGGCCTCGGTAGCGGTGGCGCCGGCGGTCATGAGCATGCTGGTCGGCGCGACCGCGCAGCTCGCCGCCGTGACCCTGGATTCGGCCGGGAGCATCTTGTCGGGACGCACGCTGACCTGGGGGAGTAGCGCTCCGACGGTCGCGTTTGTCAACAGCGTGGGGCTCGTGACCGCTGCGGCGGCGGGATCGGCGACGATCACCGCGACGAGCGAGGGACAGACGGGCTCGTCGGCCGTCACGGTCACGAACGTGAGCGCGCCGGTGGCGTCGGTGACGGTCACGCCCGGCTCGGCCAGTATCCAGTCCGGGCAGAGGCTGCAGTTGACCGCGACTCCGCGGGATGCGAACGGCAACGTGCTGGGCGGCCGCGCGATCACCTGGGGGAGCAGCAATGCGACAGTTGTCGCCGTCGACGGCAGCGGCCTTGTGACCGCGGGTGCGGCCGGGTCGGCGACGATCACGGCGACGAGCGAAGGGCAGAGTGGCTCGTCGTCGATCACGGTCACCAGCGCGCCTGTGCCCGTAGCGTCGGTGACGGTCGCGCCCCCATCGGCCGGCGTACAAGTCGGTCAGACGGTGCAGTTGACGGCCACGCCGAGGGACGCGAGCGGCAGCCCGTTGACCGGCCGGACGGTGGCGTGGAGCAGCTCCAACACGGGCGTGGCGGCGGTGACCGGCACCGGGCTCGTTACGGGCGTGGGGGCTGGATCCGCGACCGTCACGGCGACGAGTGAAGGCAAGAGCGGGACGTCCAGTGTCACGGTGACCGCGGCGCCTCCGGCTGCGGTGGCCACGGTGACGGTGAGTCCGGCCTCCGCCTACTTACTGGTGGGAAACACCGTGCAGCTCCTGGCGACCCCGAGAGATGCCGCCGGCAATGCGGTACCCGGGAAAGTCGTGAGCTGGTCGAGCGGCGCACCGGCGCTCGCCACGGTAAGTGCCGGCGGGCTCGTGACAGGTGTCGCGGCGGGGTCGGTCACCATCACGGCCTCGAGCGACGGTAAGAGCGGCACGGCCAGCATCATCGTCGATGTGGGCGGTGCGGGACGTGGGCCGGTCGGTATCTGGATCACGCCGGCTGAGATCGCCGCCCTCCCGACGTCGGGCCCGGCCTGGGACGCGCTCAACAGCTGGGCGTCGCAGACGATCGCGACTCCGGATCTATCCGATCAGAACGATCCCGACAACGTCATCACCATGGCCAAGGCGCTGGTCTACGCCCGCACCGGCAACGCGACCTACCGCCTCGAAGTGCTCGATGCCATCACCCGCATGATGGGTACCGAAGCGACAGGTCGGACCCTGTCGTTGGGTCGGGAGCTGATCGCGTACGTGATCGCGGCCGACCTGGTCGGGCTCCCAGCCGACTTGGACCTGCGCTTCCGGACCTTCCTGGTGCAGGTTCGCACGGAGAACCTCCAGGGCAACACGCTCATCTCCACGAACGAAGACCGCCCCAACAACTGGGGAATGCATGCGGGCGCGACCCGCATGGCCGTGGCGCGCTACCTGGGCGATACGGCCGATTTGGCCCGCGCGGCGCAGGTGTTCAAAGGTTGGCTGGGGGATCGCAACTCGTACGCGGGGTTCACCTACGGCGACCTGTCGTGGCAGTCGGATCCGCAGCACCCCGTGGGGATCAACCCGCTCGGCGCGACGATCCAGGGGCATTCGGTCGACGGCGTGCTCCCGGACGACCAGCGACGCTCGGGAGGGTTCACCTGGCCGCCGCCGAAGGAGAACTACGTGTACGAGGCGCTCCAGGGGGCGTTGTCGCAGGCGGTGATCCTGCACCGCGCGGGCTACGACGTGTGGAACTGGTCGGATCGCGCGTTGCTCCGGGCGTTCCAGTGGCTGTACACGCAGTGCAACTTCGCCGCCGTGGGTGACGACACGTGGGAGATGCCGCTGGTGGATTACTACTACGGCACCCACTTCTGGGACGGCGCGGCAACCACCCCAGGCAAGGGCGTCGGCTTCACTGATTGGACCGATCCGCCCAAGTAATCGGGAGGCGAGGCGCGGCACGCTACGGCAGGCCCGTAGCGCGCCGCGGCGCGATCAGTGGCAGGTGCCCGATCCGGAGTCGCGGAACGACTGCCCGGCGATCGGGACGAACTCCCAGGTGTAGCTGTCGGCGTGCAGCGTGAGCTTGATCACCCCGAAGGTCGAGGAGCGGACTTCACTGTGGGCGCGCGTGACGGTGGGGTTGTCCAGACTCCGGCCACCCGTGCCGACGATGAACTCCCGAATCCCGCGCACGGGGTCCAGGGTGCCGGTTGGGGTCTGTAACGCGAAGCGCTCGTATTGATGGCGATGGCCGTTGAGGATGAGCTCGGCGCCGGCGGCATACAACCGGTTCCACAGATTCCTGTGGCTCGTGGAGGTCGTGGTGCTGCTGGTGCTGGAATAGAACAGCGGCCCGTGCCACATGGCGAGCGTGCACAGCTTGGCGTTCGCCGCAAGATCGGCTTGCAGCCATTGGTCCTGTGTCGAGCCGGCGCTCATCGCGATATTGTCGTTGAGCACGATCACGTGCCAGGCGCCCAGGTCGAAGCTGTAGTATCCCAGCGCGCGCGGACCCAGGGCACTCCCGAAGTAATCGAAAGATGGATCGGCGTTTCCGGTGTCGTATTCATGGTTGCCGAGCGCGGCGTGCGTGCGGCTCAGATGGCGCCCCCAGGTCGGGTTGTAGCAGTTGTTGTAATCCTGCGTCCGGCCGCTGGGATAGGCGTTGTCGCCGAGCGTGAAGACGACGCCATCGATGCCATCGAGCAACTTGGCGGTCGCCTCGTCGTTGTTGTTGCTGCAATACGCGATATCTCCTGCTCCCGCGAAGACGGCGTCGGCGCTCGCATCGCGCACAGATACCGTGAACGAGCCAACGCCGGCGCCCGCGTCCTTGTCCGTCACGGTGACGTGCACGGTATAATCGCCGGCCGCGTTGTAGGTGTGATTGATCGTGAACGGGACGGTCTGACTGCTGGTGCTGCCGAGGGTCTCCGCACCGTCGCCCCACGTGACGTCATAGGACCAGGGAGCATCGTTGACGCCCGGGTCCGTGAATGAAATGTCGCGGGTGAACGTCTCCCCGGTTGTGATGGATGTGTTCGGACCGGCCTGGACGGTGGGAGCGATGTTCGCGATGGTCGCCGTGGTAGTCGCCGGGTCGCTCGGGTTTCCCTTGGAATCAGTGACGACGAGGGTCACCGTGTAGGTCGCGTCGGCGGCGTAGGTATGAGCGGGCGCGACTCCGGTGCCGCTGCCGCCGTCGCCGAAGTCCCACGCATACGTGAGCGGCGTGTCGCCTTGGGGGTCTCGTGAGGCGCTGCCGTCGAACTGGACGGGGCCCTCCGATCTGTATGGACCGCCCGGGTTTGCGACCGGGCTCGCGCCGGAGCCACAGGCACCCGAGCCGGCATCGCTGAAGGTTTGCCCGGCAATCGGGATGAACTCCCAGCTGTAGCTACCAGTGCTCAGCGTGAGCTTCAGCACGCCATAGCTGGTGTTGTCTCTCACTTCGCTGTTCGCCATGACGGTGCCGAACGAGCTGAGACTGGCGCCGCCGCCCGTGCCGACAATGAACTCCCGGATCCCATTGTCCGGGTCCGCCACTCCGTCGGGTGTCTGAGGCGCGAAGCGCTCGTAGACGCGCAGGTCGGCGTTCAAGACCACGTCGGCACCCGCGGCGTACAGGTCGTCCCACAGGGGCTTGACGGCGGCCCGCGGCCCTGACGTGCTGGCCGAGTAGAAGCGCGGCAGGCTCCAGTATGCGAGCGTACACACCCGCTGATTCGCGGCGAGGTCGTTTCGCAGCCACACCTCCTGCGGTGAGTCGACACTCATGTCGATGCCGGAGTTGAGTGCGACGATGTGCCAGTCTCCCAGATCGTAGCTGTAGTACCCCTTGCCGGCCTCGCCCGCAGCCGCCCCGTAGTAGCCGAAATAGCCCGCCGCGTCCGTCGTGTAATAGTCGCGCTTGCCGGGCACGGGCCGCGTGCGAGCCTTGTGGCGTCCCCACGTCGGGTCGTAGCACGTGGTGTACTCGGTGCTGGCGCCCGAGGCGTAGGCGTTGTTGCCCAGGGTGAAGACCGTGCCGTCGGGGATGCCGTCCAGCAGCTTTGCTGTCGCTTCGTCTCGGACGGTGGAGCATGAGGCGATGTCGCCGGCTCCCACGAACACCTGGGGCGGGACGACGTCGAAGCTTGGCCGCGGCGTCCTGAGCGCCGGGCCCGTCAGTTCCGAACGATCACGGCAGGTTGCGATCAGCAAGGCCGTGAGGAGCACCGCCGGCACAGTCACCACCGCGCGACGACGCAGGTGCATGGGCTCTCCTAGGAGGCTGGTATTCGGGCGATCCCCAGTGCAGGGTCGGCGAATGGTTCGACCGCTTGCACGAATCGTGCGCTAGTGCCAGCACCGTAACTGCTTGCTGCCGCACGTGTTGGGCTGGCTGGGCACAAACACGTCGTAGCACTCCGCGCACGACAATGCGGCCGAACTGTTACGACCCACCGTTGCGAAACAGCGTGGTCAGCTCCAGCGCGCTGAGACGCAAGCTGAACTGCTCCATAATCTTGGCTCGCCCGGTGCGGCCCATGCGGGCACGGAGGCTGGGGTCGTCGCGTAGCCTCTGCAGGGCATCCGCCAAGGCGGGAGCGTCGCGCGGTGCTACCAGCAGACCCGAGCGGTCATCGTCCACGAGCTCCGGAATTCCGGAGATGGCGCTCGCCACCACGGGCAGGCCACTGGCCATCCCCTCCATCAGGGCGACCGGAATGCCCTCCCGCTTCCCCCCGGGGGTGGGGACACTGGCCAGCACCATCACGTCTGCGCTCGAGAGCAAACCGGCGACCTGGTCCCGGGAGCAGGCGCCGTAGAAGCGAACACTGCCTTCCAGACGCGCGCCGGCGACCTGCTTGGCAATGACACTCTTCAGCGGGCCATCGCCCACGAGGTGGCACGTGAGGTCGATGCCGCGGTCGCGCAGCAGCCGGCAGGCCTCGACGAGGTACCGATGGCCCTTCACGTCCTCGAAGGACGCGATGCAGACGATCTGGAACTGCCCGCTCCCGTCAATGCCAGGCGCCGGCGCGGCGAAAAAGTCGGGGTCCACGCCGCAGTGGATGACATGGACCTTGTTGCGAACCCGTTCACCGCACGTCAGGATGATCACTTCCCTGTTGTATTGAGACACGGTCACCGCGAAGGTAGCGGCCTCCACCTTCTTGTCCAGCATCCGTCTCTCCACATGCAGATCCGATCCGTGGGCCGTGAAGCTGAACGGGATCCCGGTCAGGCGGTGGATGATGAGAGCCGCGACCGCGGGATGCGTGGCGAAGTGCGCATGCACGTGCGTGACTCGCTGCTGGGACATCTCGAGGGCGAATCGTACACTCTTGGGGAAGATGCCCAATGCGCCCACCAGGAAGTTCGCGCTGCCGAAGGTGCCGGCGAGGACCTCTGCGAGGACCTTGAAGTAGGCGAGGGGACGGCGGCGAATGAAGTACCATTGCGCCGCGAGAATCCGGAGCGACACAAAGGGATGATAATGCGCTCGCCTGGCCAGGCGTGCCGCTTCCGGATGCACCACGTGTGCGCGCTCCTTCAGGAGCGGATAGATCTCCACGTCGACGCCCAGCGCTTCGAGCGACAGGATCTCGTACAGGATGAACGTCTCGGTGAGCCTGGGAAAGCGCGACATGATGTACGCGACCCGGGGCGGCTGTTCGGGTGCGGCGGAGACCGCCGTGCCGTCCCAGGACACCAGGGGTGTGTCTGCCGCAGTCCCGGCGGAGCGGTTCACAGCGGATCTCATGCGCGATGGCGCCAGCGGTCGACGTACGCCACCCAGCGCAGCAGGCGCACGCGGAACAGCGCCACGGAAGTCCGACGCGTGATGTTCGTACGACACAGGCGGAGCGGATCCGTCGTGTCGAGGTCGTTATGCCCGTCGATTTGGGTGAAGGCCATGGCACACCCCGCCTGCCTGAGCATGGCGATGAGCACGTCGTTGTGAGCGCCGTGAGGAAAGCAGAATGCGGGCGTCACGTCGCCGATTTCTCGCTGGAGGTCCCGAAAGGAGCCGGCGATCTCCTCGCGTCCTTGTTCGGGCGGCAGGCGGGTGAGCACGGGATGCGTGCGGGTGTGGGCGCAGAGTGAGACTCCCTCGCGCGCCAGCTCCCGGAGACGGTCCCAGCCGAGGACCGAGGGGTGATCGGGTGGCTCGGGGCCCAGGCTGCGGCACACGTCATCGATCACCGCCGTCGCCTCCTGGTGCGACAAGGCGTGACAGTGCTGGCGGGTGCGCTCGAAGGCCGCGCGCCGCTGCCGAATCGTCCCCAGTGGCATGCGGCCCAAGGCGGCGTGGTGCAGCTCGTGCCGGGACGTGCGAACGAGGGCGCGGAACAATCGGTCCCACCAGAAGGAACGCGTCGGCTGGTCCGGGAACGCGGTGGGGACGGCCAACGTGACCGGCAGCCGCAGCCGCCGCAAAATGGGCCAGGCGATGTCGCCGAAATCCATATAGGCGTCGTCGAAGGTGATCAAGACGGCCCGCTGGGGGAGCGTGGCGCCGCTCACGACTGCGGCGTGGACCTGGGGCAGCGAGACCACGTGGTAGCGCCTGGCGAGGTACTCCATCTGCTGGGCGAACACGGCGGGCGTCGCGCTGATGAGCCGCGGGTTCAGCGTCGGAGTGTCCTCCGGATTCGCGACCCGATGGTACGTCAGGACCCGCAGGGTGTTGCGCCCGTTGGGACGGGCGCGCGACTGGGGACGCGCCGTGGCGGTCATGGCATCCGCCTCACGCCCATGCCCGGGCAGCGCGCGCCTGGCTCCAGAACTTCCGGAAGATCGCGGGCAGCTCCCAGAGACCAGGGAACGGATCGTCCAGCGTCAACAGATCCTGCTTGGAGCGCAGGTTGAAGAGCCCGAGGAACGCCAGCAACGCCTCCGTGCGCGTCGGCGTGGACAGGTAGGGGTACGGTTGCCGATGGGCCAGCACCGAGGTGATCCAGATGAGGTCGCGCCGCAGGTCGCGGCAGCGCACGCCCACCCGGTAGGCCGCGCCCAGCCGTGGCGTGATCGCCGCTTCGCCGGCGAGGTAGAGCTGGGCGAGCAACGCAGGAAAGTCCATGCCGCTCGCCACGGCGAGCGGCAGGGAACCCCATACCCGGCCGTTGATCTCCATCAATTCCGTGCGGGTGGCACCCACCTTGAACTCGACCATGGCGAGGCCGGTCCAGCGCAGCTCGCCCAGCAGGCGGAGGGCGTGATCGTACAGCGTGGCGTCCAGCGACACGCTTTCGCGGAAGGAGCTGACGCCGCCGGTCAAGGGGACCTCGTGCAGCCGTTTGTGCGCGAATGCCGCGAGCGGTCGTCCGCCGCTCAGCAGCATCTCGATGCCAACGCCGGTCCCCCGGAGGTACTGCTGCAAGAGTACGGGACACCGGCCCTCCAGTCGCGTCATCGCGGCCGCGAGCTCGGCAGACGAGCCGGCGTAGCTCACGGTGAACGACTCGGTCGCGCCGCTTGCGAGGCGACGCTTCGAGGCGAGCGGCTTGAGGACGATGGGCCAGCCCAGCGCCTCGGCCTGCGTGACGGCCTCGCGAGCGGTGTGGACCACCCGAGTCTCGGGCACGGGTACGCCGAGTCGGCGCGCCAGCTGGAGCGTCTTGGACTTGTCGGTCACGACGGCCAGCGCATCGTCCGGCGGCAGCGCGAGCCGGGTGACGCCCTCAAACGAGCGTCGGGCCAGGGCCAGCGGCTGGAGGACAAAGTCGGTGACGGGGATAATTAGATCGACCGCCTCGGCCTTCGCGATATCGAGCAACCGGGCACACAACTCGTCGGGGGACGCGGCCGGCGCCGGGTAGAGCACGGCGCGGGACGCGTAGCGAGATCGGAAGCCCACGCTCCGCGGATCGGCGTCGGCGGCGATGACGCGATACCCCTTGCGGCCCAGCGACCGGATGATCGCGACCGCGCTGCCGCGCCCCGCGTCGGTGACGAGGACGGTCGGCGCGCCACCGTTCCCCTTAGCCATGTGTCCGCTTCCGGTCGTGAAATTCCACGATGGCGCGGCGCACGTCACCCACGACCGCTTCGAGGTCGCGATTGGCGTCAACCACCACGAAGTTCCGGACCGCGCTCCGGAGACTCAAGTAGTCGCGCCGCCGCGACTCCAGCAACGGAACCGAGAACTCGCGCTTGCGCCGGAACGCCACTTCGCCAGGCGCATCCAGGCAGATCACCAGGTCGGGCTGCCGGATCAGGTGGCGCAGCATGAAGCCGTGCACCCGGCGCTTCCAGGGGAGGTGGCCGCTGCCGGGCAGGATGTCGGCATGGTAGTAGTCGTAGATGAAATGGCGATCGAACAGCACGAGGTGTCCCCGCCGGATGTAATGCAGGGCCACCAGCTCGCGACACCATTCCTCGAGCAGGCGGTTGATGAACCCGAGGGTTTTCCGGGCGGCCTTGAGCACGACGCGTGGCGCCTGGCCGAGGGTCGGCGCGCGGTGCCGCGGCGCGCCGCCGGGTGAGGCGCTGCGGCCCGGCGCCGCGGCCGCCTCCCGCCGCTGGCGGGCACTCCACCACCGCGTCGTGGGCAGGAGACAGTTGCCCGCTTCGAAGTTCATTCCCATGTAGAGGTACTTCACGGGCATCGGCAGCGCGTGCTCCAGTCGCTTCGCGATGGTCGTCTTACCGACGCCGTCGAGCCCGATCAGGGTCGCGCTGAACATGGGCCGAAGGGTTACCACGCCTGGACAGCGGGCTGGCGTACCCGCCGCGGCAGCAGCCGCTTGGCCGTGGTGGCCCGCAGCTCGGCCGGGGAGCGGAGGATCTGCGCCGTCGCGCCGGCGAGCGCGAGCAGCAACCAGTAGTAGCGCTGGTAGGAGAGGTGCAGGAACAGCGCCGTGGTCAGGTAGGCCATGACGCACAGCAGAAAACTCGTCGCGAGGTCTGCCGAGGGGGGATGCGTCCGCAACCAGAACCGGCGGGCGCGCCACAGCCGATGGCTGACGACGCCGACGATCACGAGGAACACGATGATCCCGAGCGTCCCCGTTTCCGCCGCCAATTCGAGATACAGATTGTGTGCGCGCCGGGTCCGGTCGAGCGCGCGAAACGCGATATCGCGATCGTCCATGTACTCCACGGAATAGATGGGCGCGAACTGGCCGGGCCCGACGCCGATGATCGGGTAGTCGCGATACACCGCGAACGCCGCCAGCATTTCCGTGAGCCGACCCCGGATGGCGCCGTCCGCCTCGCTCGGGTCGCTGCCGCCGTTCTGGAGCAGGTCCGGCACCGCCGAGGCCGTGTCGATCCGCTGAAGCAGGCGTGGCCCGGCGATCACGGCGAACGCGATGGCGACGACCGGCGCGACGAGCAGGTCACGCCAGCGGATATAGCGCAGCGCGGCCATGGCCAGGGCGAGGAGCGCGAGGGCCAGCAGCGCCCCCCGAGAATACGAGAGCGCGATCCCGGCGAGGATCAGCAAGGCGGCGAGCCCGGCCAGGAGCTTGAGCGTGCGACGCCGCTCGGCGCGGATCCGCAGCAGCGCCATGGGCAGCAGCACGATCAATACCTGGGCGTATCGGTTGGGATCGCCGATGGGGCCGGCGGCGCGGTTGCCGTAATGGACCGGGCCCGCGGTGCCCGGTCCCACTTCCCGCTCCCCCGCCGTGGGATACCCCTCGATGTTGAACTGCGCTAAGCCGCCGAACTGGCTAGTGGAGCCTGTCAGTCCCTGGTAGAGACTCAACGTGCCGAGCAGACTGCCGACACTGATCAGCACCCAGATGGCACGCCGCAAGACCGGCACCGCGCGGATGGTGTTGATGACCAGCAGATACAGCACCACGCCTTCGGAGACGTAGGTGAAGACCCACTGGAATGCGAGACTGCGGTCCCGGGCAATGGAGGTCGAGAGCAGCGCAGCGACCAGGAACGCCAGCATCCACGCGAACGGAGCATCGAGGATGAGGCGGTGCCCGCGGATCACCACGTACACGCCGAAGGGAATCGTGATGAGCACGATCACCCCGGCGCCGATCCACGCCGGGACGTGGTACACCTGGGAGGCGATGGCCACGACGTTCGTGTAGAGCACAAACAGGAACGTCATGGTCCCCGCTTCCGGCACCAGGAGCGCCCCGACCAGCAGCAATATCCCCCCGGCCCCCGTCGCGAGCAGAAGTAACTTGAGCACTGCGCTCAGCCCTCCACGCCCATCGATGGGGCGGGTCGCTCGGGCTGCCATTGCTCGATGCGGTTCCCCAGGAGCAGCCGCGTCACCGCAACCAACGCCGCGGCATTGGCGAGGCAGTAGAAGAACGGCGTGTACAGAATGCGCCAGCGTCCCAACGGGCGGTCTTTGAACAGGTACCCGAGGAGCGCCAGGGCGTAGAGACCGACCTGCACGCTGGCCATCCCCGCATAGAAACCGCCCCGCTGGGCCAGCACCAGGCTCGTCGCCAGCGCGGTGAGCAGGAAAAACGGCGCGAGGCGGCGCACCACCTTGTGCGAAAACAGGATCCAGGAGTAGACACCGTAGCGGAACGGATTGAGCAGCCGTCGGCGCAGCAGGACGCCGCACAGCCCGCGGTTGATGATCCGCACCTTCCGTCTGAACTCGCGGCCAGCCGCTGCGGCCGGCGGCTCGTAGGCGATGGCCTCCTGCTCGAACACCAGCCGGAATCCCTGCTCGACGACCGCGGTGGAAATCGCGAAATCGTCCGTGACGTACGCGCGCGCCGGCTTACGGTACAGGCGGCGCCGGATGGCGTAGATCGCCCCGTCGCTCGACACGATGCTGCCGGTCAGGCTCTCCAGGCGCTTCAGCCACTTGTCGTAGGACCAATACAGGGTCTCGCCGCTGGCGCTGCTGTCCGACCTACCCTCGCGCACGTAGATCTGATTGCCGCACACTCCACCGACCTCCGGGTCGGCAAAGTTGCGTGCCAGCATCCGCAGGGCCTGGGGGTGGAACGTCGTATTGGCGTCGGAAAAGACCAGGATGTCGCCGCTGGACCGGGCCACGGCCTCGTCCAAGACACCGAGCTTCCCGCGGCGCGGGAGCGCCAGCAGGCGGACGCCACGGGCCGCGTAGCGGGAGGCGATGCTGTTTGTCGCGTCGGTGGATCCGTCGGAAGCGACCAGGATTTCTAGTGCATCGGGCGGATAATTCAGCGACAGGGCGTTCTCCAGCCGGCGGGCGATCGCGCGCGCTTCATTGTGGGCGGCAATGATGAGGCTGATCCGGGGCGTGCACGGACGCTGGCGCACGCGACGGTTCCGGAGCCGCCCGACCAGGACCAGCACCAGGCTGTATCCGGCGTACACGTACACGAGCGCGGCCAGCGACAGCCAGAAGACGAGCCATACCATGCGGGTTCCGTCAGTTCGCCCCGCGAGCCGTGAACACGCTGCCGATCGTCCGCGTCAGGATCTGGACGTCGAGCGAAAAGCACTGATTGCGCAGGTAGGCAATGTCGAGCCGCACACGCTCATCGAAGTCCAGCTCGTTACGCCCCGACACCTGCCAGATGCCGGTTATCCCGGGCTTGAGCTCGAGGCGCGCGGTATGCCACAGCGCGTAGGTATCGGCGCGAAAGGACGTCGGGCGCGGGCCGACCAAGGTCATGTCGCCCCGGAGCACATTCAGGATCTGCGGCAGCTCATCGATGCTCGCCTTGCGCAGGATCCGCCCCACGCGCGTAATGCGCGGATCGTTACTGATCTTGAAGTCGGGCGGGCTCAACTCGTTGAGATTGGCGTACTGGCTTTTCAGCGCTTCGGCGTTCTGCACCATCGTCCGCATCTTCAGCATGCGAAACCGGACGCCGCCGCGGCCCGTGCGGTTCTGTGAAAAGAACGCCGGCCCCGGAGAGTCCAGCCGAATGAGCACGTAGCACAGGAGCAGGATGATAAGGACCGGCGGTAAGAGGGCGAGACACACCGCGATGTCGAGCAGCCGTTTCAGGCGTTCGTAGGCTTCGGCGCTCAGGACGCTTTCCCCGGGCGACCGCTCGTACCAGGGCTTGGGGAACTCCAGCACCAGGCGACCCGGCGTCGCGTAGCTGGGCGTTGCGAAGACACCGGTTTGTGGTCTTGCCGTCATCGCTCTCGGTTACCCCTCCAGGACGGAAACCCGCGGGTTCGGCGTCGTGTCGACCCGCACGCTCGGATGCGACTCTCCTGCCGCCGCGCCAGCCTGATGGCACGCGGCCCCCGCCTTGTTCACCAGGGTCTGGAGGATCAGGCCATCGCCCGGGAACCTCGCAACGCCCGTTCGAATGCTCAGGGCGGTCCTGCGGAAGACCAGCTCCCCGAGGCGTCGGGCGGCCTGGCGTGCCTTGTCCTCATCCGAATCCGGCAGCAGGATCACGTAATGGTTAGCGATCGGGTCGTAGGTGACGATGTCGCACTCGCGCAAGGCGTCACGGGCGATCACGCCAACCAGCGGGAACGCCAACGTCAGTGGCGGCCCCACAGGGGCGAGGGATCTCGTACTCGCATGCCCGTTACCATCTCCCCATCTGTGACCCGCGGTGCTGGCGGAACCCGAACGCTCCCAGCTCCCCGGCGCTACGACGAGGACGGCGAGCGATCGCCCGTTGCGGCGCACCCGGGCGATCTCCGCGGACAGCACGGCAAATGAGCGGCGATACGTGGGGATATCCGCTGGCCAGAGCGCCGGCTGGGAGTCGAGGGCGCGGCCGCGAGCGTCCGTGCGCCAACGCCGCACCACCACCAGCAGAGCGCTCAACCCGGCTACGAGCACGAGGCCCGTCAGCCAGAGGGGCACGAGGAGGAGAGTCGCGAACCAGGTTGGAGGGTGAGCCAAGTTGGTCATGTCCTACGCCCTCCTCCCCCGATCACTGACGTCAAGCATTGCCGCGGCCTCCCGGCGGAACCGAAGGCACAAACGGTGCCACAACGAGACGCGAGTCGTGGGGGCGGGTACGCCGCCTGATCGGCGGAAGAGCCCAGCGCCGCCCAGCCCCGTGCTGCTGGGACGATACATCTGCGATGCAACCTCGTTACAAAAAGGACGGCTGACATGAAAGGCGCTCCAGCGGACGGGCCAGGCGTGCCGCGGACCGATTTTGATTTGCACGGTCTGGTTGGTGTGCGCCTCGTCAATGCCTCCGCGAGCGATGCCGCTGCCGTGGCCCGGCAACTGGGGCCCTTGCCGAGCACGCTCGACCGCGAGCCCGACATCGTCATCCGGTTCGTAGATCGCCTGGCGCTCTCTTCGCGGGTGCGCTATCTGGGCGTCGATGAGGCCGGGTTCACCGACGATGCCTTCCTGGTGCTGCGCAGCCGGCACAAAGCTCCCGCCCGAGTGCAGATTCCGTTCGCAGCGATCGGCAAGTCGTGCGAGATCGTCTGCGAGTCAGGGCTGCCCGCGGTGCCGTTCCTGATTCCGGTCGTCAATCTGACCGTGCTCGCGAGGGGTGCGATCCCGCTGCATGCGTCGGCCTTCAGCCATAATGGAACCGGCGTGCTGATCACCGGGTGGTCCAAAGGCGGGAAGACCGAAACCTTGCTGGCGTTCATGGCCCGGGGCGCGCGCTACATCGGGGATGAGTGGGTGTACGTGAGCGGCGACGGCCGCCGGATGTTCGGCATTCCCGAGCCTGTGCGCGTATGGAACTGGCACCTCGAGTACGTGCCGCAATACCGGCGGCTCGTCGGCCTTGGGGATCGGCTGCGGCTGCGGGCGATCGAGTCGGCTCGGCTGCTCAGTCGGGGCGTACCGAGCGGCGCGCTGGTGCGTCGTGTGACGGCGATACTCAAGCGTCAGGCGTATGTCGATATGCATCCCGAGTCGCTGTGCGGTGGACGACTCGGCACCCTGGCGGGCGACCTGGACAAGGTGTTCTTCGCCGTCAGTCACGATACGCCTGACGTTCTGGTTCAGGCGGTGGATCCACAGGAAGTTGCCCGGCGCATGGTCTTCTCACTCCAGCATGAGCGCCTCGACTTCCTGTCCTATTATCTCAAGTTCCGGTTTGCGTTTCCGGCCGCCGCCAACGAGCTGATCGAGCGCGCCGAGCTGCTCGAGCGCGAGGGGCTGGCCCGCGCGCTCGCCGGGAAGGATACGTTCTGCCTCGCTCATCCGTATCCCGTCTCCTTGGACGCCCTCTTCGAGGCGGTCAGCCCGCTGCTGTAGCCCCGCCGGTCACCGTGCGTCCTCGACGGCGGCGGCGTCGGGCACCGATCGCTCCACCGCGGCCGTCGGACGGCTCCCCACTTGCCTGCGGGGGAGGTAGGTGCGCAGGGCGTCGACTACCCAGAGTCCATCCGGGCCGAGGAAGAAACGGGGAGCCTGCCAGCACAACAGGACCATGCTCGCGGCGGTGGCGCACGTGGCCGCGCTCAGCACGCCAAGGGGCGGGACGCTCCAGTAGCGGAGCGCCGCGGCCGCACCCCACACGAAGGGAAGCGAGGCGACCGTCAGCCGAACGGCGGGGACGTGGATCTGCCAGAAGTCCCACCACGTCAAGCCGGCGACTTCCAGGCTCAGCTCGGCCATCAGCACGAAGTTGATGGTCAGCGCGCCCAGGACGCCCCACGCCACGCCCGCCATTCCCCACTGCTTCCCGATCCACGCGCCCACCAGCACGAGTGCCGCATACAGGATTTGCCGCCAGGCGCGGCGATACACGGCACCGGTACCGCGGGCGAGCGCGTCGCTCATCTTGTAGCTGGTGCGAAACAGCATGCCGATCGAGAGGATCTGAAACGGGAGGACCGCCGCGCCCCAGTGGGGCCCGAGTGCGACGTCGATGAATTCCGGCGCCAGCAGGATGAGGGCGGCGCTGGGCGCGAGCGTGAGCAGGGCGATGAACGCCACGCCACGCCGGTAGGCGGCGGCCAGGCGTCGGGGGTTGTCCTGGACCTTGGCCATCGCGGGAAACAGGACGTCGGCGAGGACGGCTCCATAGGCGTAGGCCGGCGCGGACATGAGGCTGTAGGCGCGGCCGTAAAACCCCAGGGCTTCGGGTCCGAGGTAACGCCCCACCAGCATGTTGTCTCCCTTGCCCGCGACGTAGTCCGCGGCTCGGGCCAATGTGAAGCCGCCGCCGAGATAGAACAGCTCGCCGAACGCGCGCGGCTCGAACGGATGCCGCAGGTTGGGCGGGCGCGCGACCACCAGCACGGCACTGCGCACGACCACCTGCGTCATCTGCCCGACCACGAGGGCCCACACGCCCCAGCCCGCGAGTGCGAGCGCGATACCGACAATGCCAAACCCGAGACCGTACGTCGCGACCTCGAGGTTCGCGAGCCACCGAAACCGCAGTTCCCGCCGCATCAATGACTCGGCGGCGATGCCGATGCCTTGGACCGGGAATATCCAGGCCAGCACCCGGAGGACGGGCTGGACGCTCTCGATCCTCAGGAACTGCGCCGCGGCGGGAGCGCCGAGCCAGACGATGGCGCCGAGGAGAGTCCCAAACATGACCGAGCCCCCAAACGCGGTGTCGAGATGGCGGGGCTCGAGCTCAGGGCGCTGCACCAGCGCCGGCCCCAAGCCGATCTGCGAGAAGATGGTCGAGAATCCGGTCACCACGAGGGCTGCGCTCACCACACCGAACTCCGCGGGAGACAGCAACCGGGCCATCGCGGCCAGGATCAGGAACTGCAGGACGACACGGGCAGCCTTGCCCCACGCCGTCCAGACCATGCCCATAATGGTACGGTGAGCGAGGCCGCCCTCACTCCGTTTCATGCCGCTCTGCCTTGGTTCGAGAACCCTGTGCAGGTGTGCACAAGCCATGCGGCGGGGTGGCAGCGCGAAACGGGTTGCGGGGCAGGTGGTTAGGTGCGAGCACGATGGGGAGAGCGAACGCTCGCTGCTGCAAGGTCCGCATCAATATGTGGTAGTCCTGTTACAGGCTACGCGTTCTCGACGTTGGCCGCGCCCGTCGTGACGAGTATCTCCGCGCTGCCTGCAGGGTTGGGAGGGGTGCGGGGCGGCCGCTCACGGTACCGTCTTTGCGTGTTGCCGGGCTTGGCTGTCGGTCAGCCTCTCACGTCCACTTCGAGGAGCTATCTCGCGGTAATGTCGACGTCCGATTCCCCCCCTCCCGGGTTGCTCCAGGTGTCCCAGCCCCGCCGCGCCGCGCTGTCGGCCCCCTCGGACGCCTCCCTCGGGCCCCCGCAGGCGGAGCCCGACTCAGGGGTGATCGACTGGCGGCGCGTCGTCGCGGCGCTCGTGCGGTTCAAGTGGGTCGTGGTGCTCGTCACCGTGTTCGGCACCGCCGCCGGTGTGGGCCTCAGCCGGGTGATCAAGATACCCTACATGACCCAGGCCACCTTGTGGGTCGACGCCCCAGACGTTCGCACGCGCGACGAGGGCCCGATCCAGACCACGGGGCTGGTCGGGGCGTCGGGATGGGTCGACTTGCTCAAATCGAATGCGGTGCTCGAGGACGTGGTGCGTCGCCAGCATCTGTACCTCGCACTGGCTTCGCCCGGCGACACGGGAGCCGTGAAATCCATGGGGGTGAAGGAGCGCGTGCAACCTGGGACGTATCGCCTGGTGGTGCCGGTGCCAGGCGGGCGGTTCGTGCTGCTCAACGACCAGGGTGCGACGCTGCAGCGGGGAGCCGTCGGGGATTCGGTGGGCCCCGCGGTCGGGCTGGCGTGGGTGCCGCCGGCGAGCGAGCTCAAGCCGGGGCGTATCATCACGTTTGCCCTGGCGACGCCGCCCGCCACCGCGCTGGGCCTCGCGGGCCAGCTGCGTGTGCAGACCGACATGATGGAGGGGAAAGTCGGGAACTTCATCATCGTCCAGCTCCGCGGCACCAGCGCGGACACCATCACCGCGGTCGTCAATGACATTGCGGACAAGTTCGTCGCGGTGGCGGCGGATTTGCGGCGCGAGAAGCTCTCGCAGCTCGTCAAGATCCTGGACGACCAGGTGCAGAACGCGCAGCGCAACCTGACCCAGGCGGAGCAGAGGCAACGGGATTTCCGCGTCCATTCGGTGACCTTGTTGACGGGCACGCCGGCGCCTCTCCTCGTCCCCGCTCCGCAAGGGCGCGATCCCGCTGCGGCCAACTTCTTCGAGATGAAGGTGAGCAGCGAGGAGCTGCGGATCGATCGCACCGCGCTCGAGCGCGTGGTCACCGAGGCGGCCGATTCGGGGCTGTCCACCGACGCGCTGGAGATGATCCCGGCGGTACAACAGTCGTCCGCCCTCAAACAGGCGATCGCGGAGTTGACCGAGAAGCAGGCCACGCTGCGGGCCCTGGGATACCGTTACACCGCCGGGCTCCCGCCCGTCAAGCGCCTCACGGCGGAGATCAGCCAGCTGCAGCGACGGACCCTCCCCACCATGGTGCGGGCGCTGATCGCGCAGCTGGCGGCCCGTGAAGCGGCCGTGGCGCAGCGGATCGATTCCGCCGCGGGCGGCCTGCGGCAGATCCCGCCCCTGGCCATCGAAGAGGCCCGGTTGGATCGCGAGGTGACGATGGCGGCACAGCTCGTCGCCAACATCCAGCAGCGCTACACGGAGGCGCGGCTGGCCGAGGTGTCGAGCATCCCCGAAGTCCGGATCCTGGACCGGGCGCCGCACCCCGACATGCCGTTGTTCAATATCGCGGCGGTGTTGATCGGCCTGGCTTTCCTGGGGAGCGGCGTGGCCGGCGTGCTGGGCGTCGTGGCGCTGGATCACCTCGATCCTCGGGTGCGCCATCCGGACCAGGTAACGCGCGCCATGGGCCTGACCATCCTCGGGGCCGTGCCCCACGTAGGCCCGCGCAACGGCAAGGGCGACCAGGTCGCCCCGGTGATCGAGGCGCTGCGCGCCATTCGGCTGCGCGTCGTCCATGCGCACGGCAGCGCGGGTCCCATCCTGGTGACCATCTCGAGCCCGGGGCGGAGCGACGGCAAGTCCCTCATCGCCTCCAACCTCGCGCTCGCGTTCGCGGACAGCGGGTATCGCACCCTGCTCGTGGACGGAGACGTGCGGCGGGGCGCGCTCCACCGCCTCCTCAGGACGGCCCGCAAGCCGGGGTTGACCGAGCTCCTCGCCGGCACGGCAACGCGTGACGAGGCCGTGCGGGCGACCGCGTACCCGTCGTTGTGGTTCATCGGATGCGGTGCCCGGAACCACCAGGGGCCCGAGCGCCTCACCTCGGCGCCCATGGCCCGACTGCTCGCGGACCTGCGCCCGGGCTTCGACGTCATCCTCCTAGATAGCCCGCCACTCGCCGCCGGCGCGGATGCGTTCGCGCTGGGGACGATGACCGGCGCGATGCTGCTCGTGCTGCGCACCGGATTCAGTGATCGTGAGGAGGCGGAAGCCAAGCTCGACGTGCTGGCCCGGCTCCCGATCCGGGTGCTCGGCGCGGTGCTCAACGACGTGCGCCTCGGTGGTGAGTACCGCTACTACTCGTACCACATCGCGGGGTACGAGGTGGAAGACGAGCATCCGGCGTGGGACGATCGGCCGGTGCTCCAGCCCTCCGACTGAGAGAATGACTTGCAAACCTACGCTCGGGAGTTTCTTATGATCATTCGCACGGCCGCGGTGGCGGCCCTTCTGTGTCTCTGCGGCGCCGCGGGGCGGGGCGCGGCGCAGCAGGTCGACCGCTCCACCGGTCTGGCGGTCAGCCGTGCGGAGCTGCAGCGGCTGGTGCTGCGTCTCGACCAGGCGAGCGGAGCGCCGGATTCGAGCCCAGCGGCGCAGGCGCGGGCCCGCGACCAGGCCGGCGTGGTGCGTGCGCGGCTCACCCAGGGGGACTTCCACGCGGGGGATCGCGTCCTGCTGCGCGTGGAAAGCGACGAGCCGCCCCGCAGCGGCGCGGTGCGAACGGAAGAGCGCTCCGTAGAGGAGCAGCTGTCCGACAGCTTCGTCGTGGCCCCTGACCGGAGCATCACGCTCCCGCTGGTGGGCGTGATCTCGCTCGCGGGCGTGCTCCACGCGGAGCTCGAAGCCCATCTGACCCACCAGCTGAGCCAGTTCCTCCAGGAGCCGGTGTTGCACGCCCGGCCCCTCATCCGCATCGGGGTCGTAGGCGGGGTCGCGAAGCCCGGATTCTACGCCCTCCCGGCGGACGTGGCGCTGTCGGACGCGCTGATGGCGGCCGGGGGCCTGACGCCGGACGCGAAGGTGGGCGACCTCCGGGTCGAGCGCTCGGGGGAGCGCCTGTGGGACGGCGACGCCCTGCGGCAGGCGATCACCGACGGACGCACGCTCGACGAGATGAACCTCCGCGCGGGGGACCAGGTCGTCGTCCCTTCGCAGAACCGCACGTCCGCCTACGAGCTGGTGCGAACGGCGGGCATCCTGCTGGGCATTCCGCTCACGATCTTCTCGCTGACGAAGGTTTTTTAGAGGACTGGAGGACATTCCGTGAGTAGGCGGGTGCTGGTCACTGGGGGTGCGGGCTTCATCGGGTCGCATGTGGCCGCCGCGTACGTGGACGCGGGCGACGACGTGACCGTGCTCGACGACTTGTCCACCGGCATGATCACGAACGTCCCCCGGGGCGCCCGGTTCGTACGCGCGGACATCCGCTCGCCGCAGGCGCGGGCGCTGCTCGCGACCGGCGGGTTCATCCTGCTGAACCACCACGCCGCCCAGGTGGACGTGCGGATCTCGGTGGCCGACCCGGTGCGGGACGCGGACGTCAACCTGCTCGGCCTGCTCAACCTGCTCGAAGGCGCGCGTGCCGGCGGTGTGCGCCGCGTCATCTTCGCGTCCTCCGGGGGCGCGATCTACGTCGCGGGCCGGCGGCTCCCGCTCCGCGAGGCGGCCGCGAAGCTGCCGCTCTCACCCTACGGGAGCGCGAAGCTCGCATGCGAGTACTATCTGGCGACGTTCGCGCAGCTGTACGGCCTGGACTCCGTCGTCTTGCGGTACAGTAACGTGTACGGGCCGCGCCAGAACGGCAGCGGCGAGGGCGGCGTGGTCGCGGTGTTTGCGCGCCGGCTGGCCGCGGGAGAGCCCGTGACGATTTTCGGCGACGGGCTCCAGACCCGCGATTTCGTGTACGTCGGGGACGTGGCCGAAGCGAATCTGCTGGCCAGCGAGGCTCACCTGGCGCCCCTGGGCGAGCTCGACTCGCGAGCCTTCAACATCGGCACCGGCATCGAAACTGGGATACGCGAGCTGGCTGAGGAGCTCGCGGCGGCCGTGGGACGGGAGGTGGAGGTCCGCTACCAGCCAGCGCGCGCGGGCGAGCTGCGGCGCAGCGCGGTGGCCATCGACAAGGCGGCGTCGGAGCTGGGGTGGCGGCCGCGCACCGGCCTGCAGGACGGCCTGGCAGCGACCCTCCGCGCGCTCACCGGCGCGGGGTCGCGACGCGCGGACGTGGAGACCACGGTCACGGACGCATGAGGATGTCCAGCTCGTCTCGTGGGAGGGCCCGGATCTTGCGCCTCAAAAGGTTCAGTTCACGTTTCCATGGAGGCTCCGTGCAGGTGACCCGTGTTGCGGCAGGCTCGATCAGCTTGCTGCTTGCCTCAGCAGTGTTACAAAGCTGCCACACCAGGGACTGTTGCGGCCCGAGCAATTCCTTGAGCCTGTTCGCAGGCGTGCGGGTCGATTCTGCGACGTTCCGATCGCGTGGCGAGTTCGCGATCCAGCTGGTCCCGACCGATCAGACCGGGAGCACGCTGGTCGAGGAGCCGTGGACCGTCACCGGGGCGCTCCAGAGTCCCGCCCCGGGCGCGCTGCCCCTGAGCGCGCTCGCCGTCCTGCCGGCCGACACCATGCCGGTTACCATCTCGATCGACATCGACGATTCGCATTCGATGACGACGAACGATCCGGACCGCGTGCGCGCCACGGGCGCGCAGCACTTCTGGCGGGCCGTCCTGGGGGCGCGCCCGCGCAACCAGGTGGCGCTGCTCGATTTCGGGGGGACCCTGGGGAGTCCCGGCTTTGTCAAGACCCGGCTCGTGCAGGGACACACCACCGACCCCGCCGAGCTGGACGCGCAGCTCGCGCTGATTCAGGCGCAAGCGACCAGCGGCACACCGCTCTACCGCTCGGCGCTCGAGGTGATCCGCTGGACGGACACTGCGGTCGCCCTCCAGTCGCAGCGCTACCTCGTGATCATCACCGACGGGTACCCGTACCCGCCCGATTCGCTGCCGTACCAGGACTCGGTGGTGGCGGCGGCGGCGAACAGCGGCGTCCGCATTTTCACGGTGGGCGTGGGGCCGGCCTCCGATCAGGGAGCACAGAGCGTGGACTCGGCTGTAACCGTGGTGCGTAACCTGGCCACGCGGACCGGCGGCATCTACGCCGGGGTGACCGATGCCACGCAGATCGCCCCGGCGCTCCGCGCGCTGGCCAGCGAGCCCAGCGGTGAGCGGCTGCTGGCGACGTTCGCGCTCGCGTCGCCGCCGGTCCGGGGTGCTGTGGTGACGGGGACGGTCACGATCGAGGGTCCGCTGGGGCGCGCGACCGCGGAGTGGTCGTTCGTCGCGCCGTAGACGGGATGTGGCCGCGCCGCCTGGAGGCGGCACTCCTGGCGGCGCTGCTCATGGCGTCGTGCGAGCAGTCGAATCGCGTTGCCCGCGCTGGCCCCCCGATGGCTCGGGGATCAGGAGGCGGTGTGCGCGGGCCGTTCGGACACGTGTTCATCGTCGTGGAGGAGAACGCGAACTACAGCGACGTCATCGGCGACTCGTCGATGCCCTATCTGAACGATTTGGCGCGGCAGTACAGTCTGGCAACTCAATACTACGGCAACGCCCACCCCTCGATCGGCAACTACTTCATGATGACGGTCGGCGACACGGTCACGAACGGTGACGACTATGGGCGCGTCGTCAGTGAGGACAACGTCGTGCGACGGCTTGTGGCGGCCGGCCGGACGTGGAAGTCGTACGCGGAGGACTTGCCGCGAATCGGGTACACGGGCCGTCGCAGCGGACGCTATGCCCGCAAGCACAACGTGCTGGCGCTGCTGTCGGATGTGGCGACCGATCCCACGCAAGCGCGCCATCTCGTGCCGTTCAGCCAGTTCGCGACCGACCTCGCGGGGCGTGCGCTGCCCGACTACGTGTTCATCGTCCCGAACGTCTGCAACGACGCGCACGACTGCCCGCTGCGGACGGCAGACGACTGGCTCAAACGGAACATCGACCCGCTCGTGCGGAGCGAGACGTTCCGGCGGGATGGCTTATTGATCATCGTGTTCGACGAGTCCCGGGCTGAGAGTCGGCACGGCGGCGGGCGCATCCCATGCGTCATCGTGAGCCCGAAGGCCAAGCGGGGCTACCAGTCCACGACCCTGTATCAGCATCAGAGCCTGCTGCGTCTGTCCCTGAGAGCCCTCGGCGTGACGACCTTTCCGAACGCCGCCGCCGCCGCACCCGACATGGACGAATTCTTCGAGCCCCCCCAGCGTCCGCCGCACCGTGTCGAGCGCGGCCGCGCAGGACTTGAGCGCGAGCGTCGCGGGCACGCCCAGGAGGCCGCCACCGGCTTACGACACGGGCGTGAGTGTCCCCGCCTGCCGTGGCAGGTCGAGCTCGAAGAAGAACCGCGTGCCCCACCCGGGGCGGGTCTCGAGCTCGAGCGTGGACCCCAGCGCGCGCACGAGCTTTCGGGTGATCGCGAGGCCCAGGCCGGTGCCCGAGAAGCAATAGCCGTCGCGGCCACGGGCGTGTCGGAAGGGCTGGAACAGGGTTGCTAGTGCGTCGGGGTTCACGCCCGGCCCAGAATCCTGCACCGAGAAGCGCACCCGCCCTTCGGGCAACTCCTCGCAGGTGATCTCCACGAAGCCCTGGTCGGTGAACTTGATGGCGTTCGTCGTCAAGTTGAGGAGCACACGTGACAGCGCCACGGGGTGGCCCAGCCAGCGGTCGCTCGCGGGAAGGCCGAAGCGGAGCGACAGGCCTTTCTCTTCGGCCAGGGGTCGCACGATATTCTGGATCGATTCGAACAGCTCCGTAACGGAGAAGGGCGTGACCTCGTATTCGGCCAGCTCGTCGCCGCCGCGCGCCAGTTCGATCGTATCGCTCACGATGGACGAGAGGCCCAGCGCCGCGCTGTAGATCAACCCCAGCTGACGGTGCTGCACCGGGTTCACCGCGCCGCTCTGGCCCGACTGCAGGGTCTCGGCCAGGAACAGGATCGACGTGAGTGGGGAGCGGAGGTCGTGGATCACCTCGACCAGGAGATCGAGACCTTGCACGCCGTTCAGATGGGACTCGAGCTGCCGCACCTCGTGGCGGTCGATGGCCTGCCGGACCTGCTCGAGGGCGTTCAAGGGCCCGAGGATCGTCGCTGGGGACACGGGCGGGCCGGCGGCCGACCACGCGCGCACCATCTCGGTTTGCAGCATATCGACCAGACGGTGGCCGAGCCCGGCGGCAGGCCGGGGCAGGAGTCCGGTGACGTAGCCGGGCCGCTCCTGGTCGACCGCGAGGGCGAGCGCCGCCAGCACGCCCGCGACGACTTCGTCGTCGGCGGCGGGGAGGCCGCCGCCGGCTGCCTCGTCGCGCCAGCGGCGTCCGACGCGCCGGATGGCGGCGGTGATAATGGTGGACGACACGCCCGCCAGCGGCGCATCGAGTGCCAGTGGGGACAGCGGGTGCGGATGAGGCGACGCCGCCACCGGCGGGCTCGCCTCGACTACGCTGCCGCGCTCACGGCTCGCCTTCACTCGTCTTCCGACCCGGGCAGCAGGTTGCGCTGCAGTCCGTGCCGGCTCATGAGCCGATAGAAGGTTGTGCGGTCGACCTTCGCCATCCGCGCCGCCTTGGACAGGTTTCCGCCGGCCCGGATCACCACGCGGGTGAGGAAGCGGCGGTCGAAGCGCGCGAGCAGCCGGTCGCGCGCGTCGTAATAGCTCAAGCCCCCTTCGCTCGGATCGTCCAGCGCCCCCAGCTCGGGGTCCGAGCCGTGGTCGCTGATGAACGGGACATCCTCGGGCCGCACGTCGGCGCCGGGCTCGAGCAGCACGACGGCATGCTCGATGACGTTCTGCAGCTCGCGCACGTTTCCGGGCCAGGAGTGAGCCCGCAACGCCCAGATCGCCGCCTTCGAGAAGTGGGGCACCGGCTCCTCGCGTGCGCGATGGCGGTCCCAGTAATACCCGAGGAAGTGCTCGGCGAGGAGGGGAATGTCGTCTACCCGCTCCCGCAGCGCCGGTACGTGGATCGGCACGACGCGGAGGCGGTAGTAGAGATCCTCGCGCAGCGCGCCCGCCGCCACCGCTTCCTCGGGGTCGCGATTGGTGGCCGCGATGAACCGCACGTTCACGACCGCGTCTGTGGTCTCACTGCCCACGCGTCGCACCACGCCGTCCTGAATCACGCGCAGCAGCTTTGCCTGGATCGGCTTCGACATCTCGATCAGCTCGTCCAAGAACATGGTGCCGCCGTTGGCGGTCTCGAGCAGGCCCGGCTTGTCGCGTACGGCGCCGGTGAACGCGCCCTTGCAGTGCCCGAACATCTCCGACTCGAGCAGCGTCTCGGGCAGCGCGGCGCAATTCACGGCTACTACCGGCCGGCTGGCGCGGCGACTGCGGTGGTGGATGAACTGCGCGATGAGCTCCTTGCCGCTGCCGCTTTCGCCGGTGATGAACACGGAGGCGTCGGTGGCGGCAACCCGTCGCGCCAGGGCGATCACCTCGTTGTACTTGGCGGCGCTGCCGAGCACCGCGACGCGGTCGCTGGGGTGCACACCGTTCTGCTCGTGCAGCACGCGTGATTCGCGCGCCACCGCGACCGCGTGCGCGGCGCGTCCCACGAGGATCTGCAGCTGACTGCCGGTGAACGGCTTGGGGAGATAGTCCCACGCGCCGGCTCGCAGCACTTCGAGACTGGCTTCGACGCTCGGCTTGCCGGTGATCACGATCGCGATCGTCTCGGGATTGGCGGCGAGCGCGGTGGCGAGCAGCTCGGTGCCGCTCACCGGGGTCATGTAGAGATCGAGCAGCACGATGTCGAAGGGACGCCGCCGCAACAGGTCGAGCGCTTCCTCGCCGCGCCCCGTCACCGTGACATTGTAGCCTTCCACGCCAAGGACGCTGGCGCAGCTCTCGCGCAGCGTGCGCTCGTCGTCAGCGACGAGAATGCGGATGCTGGGCTTGGTGGCCGGCTCGACCGGCACGAGTTGCGACACGCTGCGCGATGGGGCCATGGGCCCCGGGCGCGACAAGGCTAAAGATCGGTCGGAAGCGTTCGACATCGAGAACTCCCCGCAGGCAGGTGCGCCGTCGTGGCACCCGGAGGCGCACACACCGCACGTGTGTGAGCCTTGTCACGATCAGCGCGGTCAGGAAGATAGCACGTCCTGGCGCGTTGCGTGAGGGGCCGGTGGCCGGCTCGCGCGTGGGCCACCGGGAGCGGCGCGCGATCTGAGCCACTGATGCTTGTGGCAGGTGTGGTTACAGGGCGTGAGGGCCGCCCCGACGCGTGTCGGCTATCCGGCTCTGATACAACCCGTTGTGAGTGGTCGCTCGCGGTATAGGACTTGCGACACGACCCGCTCCGACCTACTGCGGCGAGGGTCGGCCCACGAACGGCTTGATGGTGCCCTCGTCGCTTCCCTCTTCTTCCGCGGCGCGCAGTGCATGCAGCGCGCGCCCCAACAATACGGCGGGATCGAGCGCCGTGCTCCGGAACCCGGAGCGCGCCTCGTACCCTCCGCGCAGCCGTAACGGCGGCATCGAGCCTCCACTTCCGACTCTCGTTCCCAGGCCGTCGAGCGCGCCCGACAGGCGGCGAAACAGCTTGACCGCACCGTCGCCGTCCGTGTCCGGGGCGAGCACGGCGAACTCGCTGGGGCCCAGCCGGCCGACCGTGTCCGCAGCCCGGGCGGCGGCACGGAGCGCCCGTGCCAGAGACTCGGCGAGCGCCGAACCGTCCGCCTGGCTCGCGAGCACGACACACGCGAGCGAGGCGTCGCGCCGGTCCACCTGGGCCGCCAGCTCGCGGGCCCGCCGCTCGAGCCCCCGGACGTTGTACAGGCCGGTGCGCGGATCGAGCAGGCCGCCGTCGCGCGCCGCGTCGGCGTCCACCTTGGACCGCACGTGTCCCTCGAGCCGCAGCAGAAACTCCTCGGTGTCGAGCGGTTGACCCCATACCCCGTTCGCCCCCGCGCGCAACGCGTCGATCACCTGCGCCCGCGCCAGCGGTCCCGGAGTGGTGACCAGGATGGGGGTGCTGGAGGTGATGTACGGGTCGACGCGCAGCGCGCGGCACAGCGCCAGGACGTCGGTCTCGGGGAGCCCGGTGTCGAGGACGATGACGTCGGCCCCCGAGCGGCGGGCGCCCTCGAGCGCATCGTGGCCGGTGTACGCCTTGAGCACCGCGTAGCCCGCCGGCCGCAGGATGCTCTCGAGCGATCGCGTCACCCACTCTTGCGCGTTCGCGATCAGCACGAGGGGGGAATGAGAAGGTGTCGCTGGGACCGGCATGAGCGCGGTCTGTGCATACCGCGTGCGCGAGACGGGGGGCGGCAACTCCTTGGGGCGAGGCCGGTTGGAGTGGAAACCGCGGCGCGCGGGCCGTGCGTCGCGGTGATCTGCCAACAAGGGTGTAACGCAGCTGCGGCGTTTGACCGGCCCCCGCCGCGGCCGGACGGGCGGGAACCGGCGGCCCCAATCTTGATAGAGCGTAGCGGCACGATGCGGTGTCGGCATTGCACTGAGATACAGGCGGAGGCGCGACGGCCCGAGCTCGGCCCACCCACGGTCGGTGTGGCGGCAGGCGTGGTGTGCGCCTGTTGCGGCGTCATGCTCGGACCGGTCGACGTGGCGTCGCGTCTGGTGGACAAGCTGGCGCAGCTGAGACGGTTCGGCCTCGCGGGCCACGACGACGTGCTCGGCCCGCCCCCCTCCAGCCCCGAGGATCGCTGACCCGTGTGCGGCATCATCGGATACGTGGGGCGGCGCGACGCCGTGCCGATTCTGCTCGCGGCGTTGTACCGGCTGGAGTACCGCGGGTACGACTCGGCGGGCGTGGCGGTGCAGAACGGCGCCGGCGTGCTGGTGGCGAAGCTGGCGGGGCGGGTGGAGGCCCTGCGGGCGCTGCTGGCGCACGCGCCCCTGCACGGGACGAGCGGGATCGCGCACACCCGCTGGGCCACGCACGGCGCGCCCGCGACCCGCAACGCGCATCCCCATACCGACTGCACCGGCAGCGTGGCGCTGGTGCACAACGGGATCATCGAGAACGCCGACGCGCTCCGCGGGATGCTGGAGCGCTCTGGCCACCGCTTCACCACCGAAACCGACACGGAGACCCTGGCGCACCTGATCGAGGACGCGGTGGGGCCGACCCTCGAGGCGCGGGTGATCGCGGCCCTGGCACTGGTGGAGGGGACCTACGGGCTGGCGGTCGTGTCGGCCGAAGAGCCGGGAAAGATCGTGGTGGCGCGCCAGGGATCGCCCGTGCTGCTCGGCATCGGCGACGACGAGCTGTTCGTGGCGTCCGACGCGTCAGCGGTGCTCGAGCACACGCGCTCCGTCGTGTACCTGGACGACGGCGACATCGCGGTCCTCACCCCGGCCGGGTACTCGATCCTGGACCGCGAGTCGCACGTGCAGCTGCGCGCGGTGGACGACGTCTCCTGGGATGTGACGCAGCTGGAGCTGGGTGGCCACGCCCACTTCATGCTCAAAGAGATCATGGAGCAGCCCGACACGGTGCGGGCCACGCTGCGCGGGCGGCTGCTGCCCGACGCGGGGAGCGCGCGCCTGGACGGCCTCAATCTCACTCCGGAAGACTGCGCCGCGATCCATCGGATCGTGATCGTGGCGTGCGGCACGTCGTGGCACGCGGGACTGGTGGGCCGCGACCTGATCGAGGAGCTGGCCGGGATTCCGGTGCAGGTGGAGTACGCGTCGGAGTACCGCTACCGGCGGCCGCTCGTGGCCGCGGGGACACTGACGCTGGCGATCTCGCAGTCGGGGGAGACGGCCGACACGCTGGAAGCGCTGCGCGCGGCCCGCGCCGGCGGGTCGCGCGTGGTGGGGATCGTCAACGTGGTAGGGAGCACGATCGCGCGCGAGTGCGGGGACGGCATCTACCTGCACGCCGGCCCCGAGGTTGGGGTGGCGTCGACCAAGGCGTTCACCTCGCAGATCGTGGCGCTGGCGCTGTTGGGGCTGTATCTGGGGCGCTCGCGCGGGCTCGACGTGGAGCGGGGCCGGGACCTGGTGCGCCGTCTGATCCAGCTGCCGCAGCTCGTGACGCGGACGCTGGCGCTCGAGACCGAGGTGCGGGCCCTCGCCGCGCGCTTCGCCGATGCCCGCAATTTTCTGTATCTGGGGCGGGGCGTGAACTTCCCGGCGGCGCTCGAGGGCGCCTTGAAGCTCAAAGAGATCTCCTACATCCACGCCGAGGGCTACCCGGCGGCCGAGATGAAGCACGGGCCGATCGCCTTGATCGACGCGGCCATGCCTGTGGTGTTCGTCGCGCCGCGCGACGCGGTGTACGCGAAGGTGCGCTCCAACATGCAGGAGGTGAAGGCGCGGGGCGGTCGGCTCATCGCCGTGACGACGGACGGGAGCGACGACCTGGGCGGGCTGGTGGAGCACCAGCTGCGCGTGCCGGCCACGGCGCCGCTACTCTCCCCGGTGCTGACGACCATTCCCCTGCAGCTGCTCGCCTATCATATCGCCGTGCTGCGCGGCTGTGATGTCGATCGGCCCCGCAATCTCGCCAAGAGCGTGACGGTGGAGTGATGTCGCCACCGGCGTCCGCCATCATGAGCGTGCTTTCCTCCCCCGAAGCCGCAGGCGGACGTGACGCGATCGACGCCGCGGTCGCGCAGGAGCTGGGTGCCCGGTTCCAGGTGAAGCGGCTCGAGCGACGGGGGCCGCGAGCCTACCTCTACCTGGGGCGCGCGCTGAACGGCGGCTGGCCGATCGCGCTGAAGGCGGTCTGGCGCGCCGGCGCGCCGCCGCAGGCGAGCGAGGCGTTCGAGACCGCCATGGCCGCGTGCGCCCGGCTCGATCACCCCCACATCATCCCGCTCCACCAGTACGGACAGACCCGGCGGCTGTTCTGGTACGCGATGCAGCGGATCGAAGGTCGCTCGCTCGACGAAACGCTGCGTGACACGGGCCCCCTGGAGCTGACAACCTGCCTGCGCCTCGTCGCCCAGCTCGCGGCCGCGTTGGATCACGCGCACCGCCACGGCGTGACGCACGGCAACGTGAAACCCGCAAAAGTGATGGTGTCGCTGGACGGGGTGGCGCTGCTGGGCGACTTCGCCGTCGCCCGGGCGCTCCAGATGGGCACCTGGCCGCTGGCGCCGCACTCGCGGCTCGTGCGTTACCTGGCGCCCGAGGAGTCCTACGGCGGGCAGCCGGGGCCGGCCGCCGACCAATACGCGCTCGCCGCGCTCACGCTCCAATGCCTCGAGGCCGGAGCCCCGGCTGACACGTCCCCGCTCATCCCCGACACCGTGCGCCACGCCGTCGCCCGGGCGATGAGTCAGGATCCACGGCAGCGATTCGCCACGCTGCTCGAGTTCGCCGCGGCCCTGGAGCGGGCGGCCCCCGCCCCCGCCCCCGCCCCTGCCCGGGCCTCACCCGCGGCCCAGTCGCTCGCGGCGCCGCCGGCGAAACCCGCGGTGCTGCTGTGGGACGATGCGTACGAGCCGGATGTGCCCGACCGCCGTTTCCTCCGGCGCTTAGCCATCGGCGCGGCGCTGGTGATCCTGCTCGCGGGAGCGGCCGTGTCGGGCCTGTGGCTCACGGCCCCAAGCCGCAAAGCGCCGGCGCCAGCGGAGCCGGCCGCGACCGCACAGCGGGTGCCACGCGAGGAGCTGCCCCCACCCCCTCCCGCACCCCCAACCCCACCTCCGCCGCCGCGCAGACGCCCGGCGCCCGTGGCTCCGGCTCCGGGACGGTTGTTCGTCGGGGCGACGCCCTGGGGTGAGGTCTATGTCGACGGCCGGCTCATCGGGCACACGCCCCTGATGGCCCTGCCGATCGCGGCCGGCTCGCATCAACTGCGCATCGTGCGCGACGGATTTGCGCCGTTCGAGCGCCGCATCCAAGTGGCGCCCGGCGAGGATGTGCGCCTCACGGGGATCGTGCTGCCCCTTCATTAATAAGGTCGGATCGGCAATAAGGTCGGATCGACCACCCTCCTGAGGCGCCTGCGCAACATGGTGTTGCGGCCGCCACGGCCCCCTTTTTGAACACCCTTGTCGACACGATGCTCTGTCGACGCTGCAGCGGAGTTGAATCAGCGCCGCAGTCCCCTCAGGCCGGGGCCGTCACCACGCCGAGCGTGTTGCCGGTGGTGGTGTGCGTGCGCTGTGGTGCCACCCTCGGCCCGAGCGATCTGACCGCGGAGCACGTAGCGGTGCTCGCCGAGCTGAACCGGTTCGGGCTCACCGGTCGGGATGGGCTGTTGCAGGACCCTCCGCCGAAGACAGCGTAAACACCGCCACCTCGGGCAGACAGAACAGCCGCGCCGGAATCGTCACGGTGCCGACGCCGCGCGAGACGTACAGCGGCGCCAGCGTGTCGCGGTACCAGCCCTCGACGAAACGACCGCTCCCCCACGGCGTGTACGGCGCGTAGAACGGCAGCCGGATCTGGCCGCCGTGTGTGTGGCCGGCGAGAATCGCGGCGGGCGCGGGAAAGAGGTCGCGTGGCACGCCGTCCACGAACCCGGGGGCATGCACGATCCAGATCGCCGGATCCGCGGCATCGAGCCCGCGCACCGCGGCGGCGAGGTCGGGCTCTCCCGCCACCGGGTCGTCGATGCCCACCAGCGTGAGGTCCGCGCCGCGGATCGAGAGGCGCGCGCTGGCGTTGTAGAGCAGCTCCACGCCGGCCTGACCGTACGTCCGCTCTCCCAAACCACGATCGATCTCCGCGTGATGCTCCCAGTTCCCCAGCGTGGCGAACGTCGCTTGCGTGCCCCGTGCCGCGCGCGCCCAGTCGGCCAGCACGGGCAGGTCCTCACGCTCGTTGCAGATGTCGCCGACCAGCAGGACTACGTCGGGGCGCTCGCGCTCGAGCAGCGCCAGCGTGGCGCGCGCCGCGCGTGAGAAGGCCCGATGCAGATGCACGTCCGTGACGCACGCGAGGCGCAGGCCGGCGAGGCGAGGGTCGAGCCCCGGGATTAGGAGATCGTGCCGGGTGAGCTCGATCGCGACGGGCTCGCGGATGAACCCGTCGCCCAGAGCGGCGGCGGCGAGCACACCACCTGTAGTGGTGAGAAAGCCACGGCGCGTGAGTACGTGAGCCATGTCACATAAAGTAGTGAGACCGAGCGCTTGTGTCGTAACGCCAAGCAACTGCACCAGTTCGCGCCGCCCGCTGCGCGCGCCGCGCCCCGAATTGCGACCGCGACTGGGGTGTGGCGTCGGCGTCACGCTGCACCGAGTCGGCAGGATCGTGGTCGCGCGGTCCGTCACTGACAGGTAACGGCGTCGTTACGTGGCTGGTACACGGTTTGCTCCCCCCGGCACCCGGCGCACCGCTGATAGCGGGATGGCGCGGGCGCAACGACCAAGGGAGGAATTGTGCGGATCGGCTTCTTGATGGGACGGTCGTTCACCGAGGATCGCCACCAGGCCGACATCGTCACGTGGCTGCGGCAGTGGGGGGCGACGGCAGAGCCGCTGCATCTCGGCGACGACTTGATCGATGTCGCACGCGTCAGTCTGGACCATGATCTCTTCGTTCTGAAGAGCCGCAGCGACCTCGCGATGAGCGTGGCCGCGGACCTGCACGGCGCTGGCGCCAGAGTGCTCAACCCGTACCCCGTCTCGGCGCTGCTGCGCGACCGGGTCGTGACGTTCCGCGTGCTGCGGGCGGCGGGCGTGCCCGTGCCGGAGACGTTCGCCGCGTCGCACGCGAGCCAGCTGTTACCGGCGCTCGACCGCGGGCCGCTCATCGTCAAGCCGTACCGCCGCTACAAGAAACACCGCCCCGAGGTCGTCACCAACGCGGCGGAGCTCGCGGCACTGGCCGCCATCGAGGAGCCGGTGTTCGCCCAGCGCTACCATCCGCCGGACGGCCCCGATCGCATGGTGTACTCGATCGGATCGGAGCTGTTCGGCGTGCTGCGCGGCCCAGAGGGCGCCCCCTTCGCGCTCTCCCCCGAGCTGGTGGACATCGCGCGGCGCTGTGGCGCGGCCTTGGGCATCGACCTGTTCGGCGTCAACGTGGTGGAGAGCGCCGGCCGCGCGTACGTGGTCGACATGTCGAGCGTCCCCGCGTTCCGCGGCGTGCCGGACGCGGCCCGGCGCGTGGCGAAATACGTGCTCAAGGCGGCCGAGCGCGCCGCGTGCGGCGAGCCGGTGGTGCCGGCCGAGCTGCAGCGCGCCCCGGGCCGGGCAGCGACGCGCGCGCTCAAGGGCTCGAGCCTCCAGCTGGTGCTCGGCGCCCTGTCCGGCACCGAGGCGACGCCGCAGGAGCTGGCCCAGATCGAGAGCGTCGTCGACGACATCCGGCTGCGCTCCAGGGCGGCGACCTCGCCGCCGCGGGTGCGCCCGGGACGCCCCCGACGGGACAGTCGCCCCACCCAGCCGCCGTCTCCGCCGCGCGTGGCGATGTACTCCCAGGGGATGGTCGGGTTCGGTCACATCCGCCGCAACGCGTCGATCGCCCAGGCCTTGCGCGCCACCGAGCTGCAGCCGGCCATCGTGATGATCGCGGAGGCGTGGCAGGCCGGCGCCCTGCTGCTGCCCGAGGGTGTGGACTGCGTCACGCTGCCGGCGTTGCGCCGCGAGCCCGACGGGGCGTACAACCCGCGCTTCCTGCTGGACGTGTCCAACCAGGACCTGATCGCCCTGCGCACCCGCGTCATCCGCAGCGCCATCGAAGTGTTCGACCCCGACGTGCTGATCGTGGACTACCTGCCGCTCGGCGTCGCGGGCGAGCTCGCCACCACGCTCGACCGCCTGCGCACGCGCGGCAACACGCGCTGCGTGCTCGGGCTGCGCGAGGTGCTGTACGACGGCGAGACGGTGCGACGCACCTGGGCCGACCGCGCCAATCTGGACGCCATCCGGAACTTCTACGACGCCGTATGGATCTACGGCGATCCGACCGTGTTCGACCCCGTGCGCGAGTACGGGCTCGGCCCCGACGTGGCGGCCAAGGCGCGCTACACGGGATATCTCGACCAGCGGCCCCGCCTCGACCTCGCCGCGGCCCGGGGCGACCCCATGCTGGAGAGCCTGCCGCCGGGCAAGATCGCGCTCTGTCTCGTGGGCGGCGGGCACGACGGCGAAGCGCTGGCCGGGGCGTTTCTCCAGGCCGAGCTGCCCGGGGACATGACCGGTGTGCTCGTGACGGGCCCCCTCATGCCGTGGGAACAGCGCCAGCGGGTGCGCGACGACGCGCAGCAACGCTCCAACGTCCGCGTGCTGGACTTCGTGCCCGAGCCGATCGCGCTGATCGAGCGGGCCGACCGGGTGATCGCCATGGGCGGCTACAACACGTGCTGCGAGATCCTGTCGTTCGAGAAGCACGCCCTCATCGTGCCGCGGGTAGCGCCGGAGGCGGAGCAGTGGATCCGCGCCGAGCGCCTGCGCGAGCTGGGCCTGGTCGAGGTGCTGCACCCCGACGCGCTCAGCCCCGGCGCGCTCTCCGCGTGGCTGGCGCGCGACCTCGGCCCCCCACCCCCCATCCGCCAGCGCCTCGATCTCGGCGGTCTCGACCGCATCCGCGGGCTCGTGGCGGGCCTGCTGGACAGCACCGCCGCGGGCGTGCCGGTGCCCGCGTCAGCGTAGGGCGATCGCATGACGGTGTTGCGGTCGCTGCCGCTCAATGTCCGCACCCTGTTTCTGTATGCGCAGGACACGCATGGCATGGGGCACGTCACCCGGACCCTCACGATTGCCCGCCACGTGCTGGCCCGGTACCCGAACGCGGTCGCCTACGTCGCGACGGCGTCGCCCGTGGCGGGTCAGCTCGCCCTGCCACCGCGGTGTGACTACATCAAACTGCCAACCCTGCTCACCCCCGACGGGGTGCGCCTCGCGCCTCCACAAGAAGAGGAGGTGAAGCGGCACTTCCGCCGCCTCCGCGGCGCGATCCTGCGGGACGCGGTGCTGGGCCTCGAGCCGGACGTGGTGCTCGTGGACCACGAGCCGCTGGGCGCCAAGGGAGAATTCGCGGACGGGCTCGCGGCGCTCAAGGCGCAGCGTCCCGAGACGCGGTTCGTGTTCGGCTTGCGGGACATCATGGACGACACGGTGCGCATTCGCGCCCAATGGCGCGAGCTGGGGGTGTACGAGGCGCTCGAGCACCTGTACGACGGCATTGCGGTGTACGGCTCGCCGGCGCTGTACGACGTCGCGGAAGCCTACGGAATCCCGCCGTGCGTCCGGCCCAAGCTCCACTACTGCGGCTATGTCGTGCGCGATGTCCCTGCCGTGCCCGTCGATACCGATCACGTGCGGCGGCAGTACGGCGTTCCCGGGAGCGGGCCCCTCGTCGTCGCGACCGTGGGCAGCGGGAGCGACGGCTATCCGGTGCTCGAGGCCGCCGTGGCGGCCGTGACGCTGCTGCAGGCGCAGTGGCTCGAGCTGCGGGCGATCGTGGTGACGGGACCGTTCATGCCGGCGCCGCTGCGGGCAGCGCTCGAGGCGCGCGCGACGGCCACGTGCCGGGTGGTCACGCAGGCCGAGAATCTCCAGTTGTTCGCGGCGGCCGACGCGGTCGTGAGTATGGGCGGCTACAACAGCGTCTGCGAGGTGCTGTCGGCGGGGCGCCCGCTCGTCATCGTGCCGCGCGCCACGGACAAGGTCGAGCAGGAGATACGCGCCAGGCTGCTGGCGCAGCATGGGCTGGCGCGGTGCGTGCATCCACGAGAGCTGAATGCGGGGCGGCTGGCGGACGCCCTCGAATGGGCGTTGAGCTGTGACCGCGCGGCGCACGCGCGGCGCGTGCGCGAAGTCATCCCGTCGTTCGACGGGGCCGCCCGGCTCACCGCCTACTTGACCCGCTGGCTGGGCGGTGACTGATGCGGCTGCGCTGCGTGCCGACCCCCGAGCAGCGCGCCGCCCTCGAGGCGCAACTCGTGCGCCTGCAGCAGCCCGGCGCGGCGCTCGAGCTTCCGTGCGAGCGCAAGGACCTCGTGCGCGTGACGACGACGGTGGCGAGCGTGCATGCGGACCGGTTCGTGGTCCGAGCGCGCCTGTGCTTCGGCTCCGGCGAGGAGCGCAGCTACGCCCTCAAGGCATACGCCGACGACTTCGCCGGCCGCGCCTGGACCCACGCCCGGGCGCTGGCCGAGCGCTATCGTACCGACGCCGGGGAGCTGTGTCTGCCGATCGCGTGTATCGCCAGCGAGCGCCTGCTCGTGTTTCCGTGGGTGGAGGGCGCGGCGCTCGCGGGAATCGTGGACGACTCGAAGCCGCGGTTACTGCGCCGCGCCGCGCAGATGATCGCGGAGTTGCATCGCCTCGACTGGGCGCCCGAGCCGCCCACGTCCGCCGAGCGGCTCGTCGAGCAGACGCTGGCGCGCTGCACCGAGCCTGCGGAGCTGATCGCGCCGCTGCGGGCGCAGCTCGTGGAGGCGATGCGCCACCTCGATCCGACGGACCCCGCGCCGGTGCACGGCGACCTGGGCGCCGGGCAGTTTCTGCTCGCGGGCGAGCGGCTCGTGCTGCTCGACTTCGACATGCTCGGGTACGCCGACCCCGCCTACGATGCGGGACACTTTCTCGCGCAACTCGAGCGCCGGGTGGTGGTGGACGGCACACCCTCCGCGCAGGGCGATCGCTGGCTCGGCGCGTTCCAAGACGCGTATCTCGCGGCGCAACCGCGCGTCTCGCTGCGCAACATGGCGTTCTACCGCGCCCTGACGCTGGTTCGGAAAATGTCCACCCTGCGCCGTCGCGGCGTGAGCGGCGGCGGCGTCTTCCACGAGCTGGCCCGCCGGGCGAGCGCCGCCCTTGAGCAGATGGCCGCCCCGGCTGCGGCACGATGACGGGGCAGGAGCGCGGGCCGGCGCCGCTGCTCAGCCGCGCAGAGACGACCGCAGTGCTCGGCGAGGTGTTGCGCCGTGTCCGCGGTGCGGACGCGCGGTTGGTCGACTGGACCGCGGAACGGTTGAAGCACGGCCGCCACCCCGTGGTGCGGTACGATCTGCGCGTCACCCTGGGCGGCGGCGGCGACACGCGACGCGACAGCTGGGTAGGGAAGTTCTATCGGCACGATGAGGCCGCCCGCCGCGTTGCGGACCTGGTCGCGGCCCTGGCGCCGACCGGTTTACGGGCCCGTGGCGGCGTGGTGATTCCGGCGGTGCTCGCCTACCACCCGCCGCACCGTGTCTTGTTCTCGGTGTACGAGCGAGGGCAGGCGCTCGCGGCCGCGATCTTGCAGTTCGGCGGCCGCGTGGTTGCGACTCTCGGGCGCGCCGTGGCGGCCTTCCACGCCACGCCGCTGCACGTTGCAACCAGGATCACGCCGCAGGCGGTGCTCGACGACCTGCGGTCGCGGATCGCGCGCGGGGATGACCGTGTCCGGGCCGTGGGGTCGCTCTCCGGCCTGGTGGACCAGCTCGAGCGCGACCTGCCGGCCGCGTCGGGCCGTGCGACCGGGGCGCTGCTGCATGGGGATCTCGGCCCCGCGCACCTGCTGTGGCGACGGAGCGGCGTCGTGATGCTCGACCTCGACCGCTGCGCGCGCGGCGACCCGGCGCTGGACCTGGGCAACCTGCTCGCGCAGTGGCGCCGCGCCGCCCTGCGGCGGCCGGGTGAAGTGCCGGGCTTCGCTCCGGTGCGGGCGGCATTGCTCACGAGCTACCAGCGTTGTGGCACGCGCGATCCCGGACTGCCCGCGCGCGCCGCCTGGTACGAGCGCGCGACGCTGCTGCGGAAGATTCACTCGCTCCTGACCGACACGACGCGGCACCCCGAACCCGAGGCGCTGCGACGGCGGCAGGGGGAGGCGGTTCGCCTCCTGTGGACGGGGACCTGACATGGCACACGCGCCAGCGACACGATTCCGGCACCTGTTCCTCGCCAACCTGCGCGAGGTAAAAGGCCGGCTGTTATTCGCCGCCCTGTGCACGCTGGGCGCCACGGCGGCGGAGCTGCTCAAGCCGTGGCCGCTCAAGATCATCCTCGACCACGTCATCCTCGACAAACCGGTGCCGCGCGCCCTGCGCGCGCTGCAGGGCCTGTTGCCCGCGGGAAAGGTGCCGCTATTGCTCGAGGCCGCGGCCGGCATCGTGGTGATCGCCCTGCTCGGCGGGCTGTTCTCGTACTTCCAGATCTTCATCACGTCGTCCATCGGCTACCGGATGGTGTACGCGCTGCGCCGCGAGCTGTTCACGCACCTGCAGACGCTGTCGCTCGCGTTTCACACCCGCGCGCGCTCCGGCGACCTGCTCACCAAGATGGCCGGAGACACGAACACCCTGAAGGACGTGTTCGCCGACTCGATTCTCAAGTTCACGTCGTACGTGCTGACCGTGGCAGGCATGCTCGCGATCCTGGCGGCGATCGACTGGAAGATCGGCGTCATCGCCCTCGCCACGCTGCCGTTCCTGGGCTACAGCCTGCTGCACCTGTACCGCAAGACCAAGCTGTCGGTCAAGACGCAGAAGAGGCAGGAAGGGCAGGTAGCGTCGCGGATGAGCGAGGTGTTGTCGGCGGTGCCGCTGGTGCAGGCGTTCGCGCGGGAGCGCTACGAGGCGGAGCAGTTCGACGCGGTGACCCAGGAGACGGTGCGCGAGAGCATCCGTGTGGCCCGGCTCGAGGCGGCCGCCACGCGCTCCTCCGAGATCATCACCGCCCTCGGCACCGCGGCCGCGGTGCTGTTCGGCGCATTCCAGGTGCTCAAGGGCCGCATGCTGCCGGGCGATCTGGTGCTGGTCGTCGGGTATCTGACGAACATGTACAAGCCGATCCGCCAGCTCGCCAAGCTGTCGACCGATTTCTCCAAAGCGATGGCGTCGGCCGAGCGCATCTCCGAGATCCTCGACATCGAGCCCGAGATCGTGGACCGGCCCGACGCGCTGCCCGCCAAGGGGCTCACGGGGGAGATCGTGTTCCGGGACGTGTCGTTCGACTATGGCGACGGCAGGGACGTGCTGCGCAACGTCTCGTTCGCCGTCGCCCCCGGCCAACGGCTCGCCCTGGTGGGCGTGTCGGGGGCCGGCAAGTCCACGATCGTGAGCCTGATCCTGCGGCTGTACGAGCCGCAGCGGGGCGCGATTCTGATCGACGGCCGCGACATCCGGCAATACCGCCGGGCCTCGCTGCGGCGTCACATCGGCCTGGTGCTGCAGCAGTCGATCCTGTTCGGCGCCACGATCCGCGAGAACATCGCGTACGGGAAACCCCGGGCCACCGCGCCAGAGATCGAGGCCGCGGCGCGCGCCGCGAACGCGGACGAATTCATCCGTGAGCTGGAACACGGCTACGACACCGTGATCGGTGAGCGCGGCGCCACGCTCTCGGGCGGGCAGCGCCAGCGCATCGCCATCGCGCGCGCGCTGATCCGCGACGCCCCGATCCTCATCCTGGACGAGCCGATGACGGGACTGGACGGCGAAAGTGAAGGCAAGGTCCGCGAAGCACTCGACCGCCTGACGGCCGGCAAGACCAGCGTGATCGTCACGCATGACCTGCAATCGGTGGCCGACGCCGACCAGGTACTGGTGTTGGACGGCGGCTCGGTCGTGGACCGCGGCACGCACGCCGAGCTGGTGGAGCGGAGCGGGCGTTATCGCGAGCTGTACGAGGCGGTGACATGACTGCCCTTCAGGGCAGTGCGGCATTGGGCCCAGGTGTGACCTCCACTCTGGGACTCCCCGGCGATGCCGAGTTCCCCCAGCTCGCCGTGGCGGGCGATCCCGCGCGCATGCTCGAGGTGTTCCGCGCCCACCTGAAGCCGGCGCGAGGCGTGGGCGCGGACGACATCGCGATCGAGGCCGTGATGCCGTTCCGGTTCCGGTGCCGCCAGCGGAAGTCACGCTGCGTGCTCGAGTACACGCTGAGTCTGGCGGACCGTCGCTCGGGGCGCCGCTGGCAGCAGATGGTGACCGGCGTGCTGTACGCCACGGCGG